>Ga0265316_10000444_pt1 | contig 47104 bp, 33 predicted proteins | sample 4522metaG_FD_202092 | JGI IMG/M metagenome (GOLD analysis project Ga0265316, IMG submission 202092) | Rhizosphere microbial communities from Carex aquatilis grown in University of Washington, Seatle, WA, United States - 4-5-22 metaG | ecosystem: Host-associated > Plants > Roots > Rhizosphere >... | reverse complement strand
TTTCCAAGAGATTTTCTGCAGGAGAAGCCATGGCAACGATCGATTTCGGTGGAGTCAAAGAAGAAGTCGTCACCCGCGACGAGTTCCCCATGAAGAAGGCGCTCGAGGTCTTGAAGAACGAGACCGTGGCCGTCATCGGCTACGGGGTGCAGGGCCCGGCCCAGTCACTCAACATGCGGGACAACGGCGTCAACGTCATCATCGGCCAGGCATCCAGGTTCAAGCGCGACTGGGACCGCGCCATCAACGACGGCTGGGTGCCGGGCAAGACGCTGTTCGAGATCGAGGAAGCCGCGGAGCGCGGCACCATCATCCAGATGCTGGTCTCGGACGCCGCGCAGAAGGCGATCTGGCCCGAGATCAAGAAGCACCTCAAGAAGGGCGACGCGGTCTACTTCTCGCACGGCTTTTCCATCGTCTACAAGGACCAGACCGGCGTGATTCCGCCCAAGGATGTGGACGTGATCATGGTCGCGCCCAAGGGCTCGGGCCTGAACGTGCGGCGCAATTTCCTTTCGGGCGCGGGCATCAACTCCAGCTTCGCGGTCGAGCAGGACGCCACCGGCCACGCGCGTGATCGCGCCATCGCCGTCGGCATCGCGGTGGGTTCGGGCTACCTGTTCCCCACCACCTTCCAGAAGGAAGTGTACAGCGATCTGACCGGCGAGCGCGGCGTGCTCATGGGCGCGTTGGCCGGCATCATGGACGCCCAGTACGAGGTGCTGCGCGCCAACGGCCACAGCCCGAGCGAGGCCTTCAACGAGACGGTCGAGGAGCTGACCCAGAGCCTCATCCGCCTGGTCGACGAGAACGGCATGGACTGGATGTACTCGAACTGCTCGGCCACCGCGCAGCGGGGCGCGCTCGACTGGCGCCCGCGCTTCAAGTCGGCGGTGCTGCCGGTTTTCCACTGGCTCTACGACCGCGTGGCCTCGGGTAAGGAAACCGCGCGCGTGCTCGAGTCCACCGGCGGCCCCAACTACCAGGAGCTGCTGGGCAAGGAACTGGCCGAGATGGGCAGCAGCGAGATGTGGCGCGCCGGCAAGGCCACGCGCGCACTGCGCCCCAAGGAGGCGGCCAAGGCCATCTCGGCTGATACCAAGGGCGTGGGCGGCCGCAGCGAGAATTAGTAGGATTCGCCCTCAACTCGTTGAGGTGACAACGGCCGACGATTGTGATGGGAACCCTGAGAGGGTTCCCATACCCTCCCGCGACGGGCTCCGGCGGGCAAAGCCCGCCTGCGCCCACGCGATCCGGGCCGCTGGCGGCGTCGGGTCTGCGCTTCCGGTCCTCAAGTACATCAGTACATTCCGGTCCGGTTCTCGACCCTCCTTGCCAGCCGCCCGGCTTGTCGGCCGGATGCTAAGGGACAAATCCACTGACGAAAGATCGCCGGTTGCCCGTGGTCGACACGAAGACCTGCAACCTGATCGTGTGGCGTGGTTCATCGTGAACCTGCGGTGGTACCATAGGGACGTGCGCTACTCGTTTCCTCGTCTGCGGCTGGCAGTGCTCGCTTTCGGATCAGTGATCGCGGCCGTGTCCGGTTGCATGCCTCCTTCGTGGGCGGCACCAGCGCTACTGCATCCGCACCGAAAGCCAATGACCGCCCAGGCCCCGCTACCCCACGAGGACGTTGCGATCACGGGCGAGGGCGTTGTCCTGCGTGGATGGCTGTTCCGGGCTCGCGGTGAGCGACGAGGAACAATCGTTTACATGCACGGAGTGGCCGACAACCGGGCGTCGTCGGCGGGCATAGCTTTGCGCTACGTCCCGCGCGGCTACGACGTCCTCGCCTACGACAGCCGCGCCCACGGGGAGTCGAGCGGTGAGGCGTGCACCTACGGCTATTTCGAGAAGAAGGATCTGCGAAAGGCCATTGATAGTCTGGGTGTGACTGACGTGGCGGTCATCGGCGGATCAATGGGCGCCGCCGTGGGTCTGCAAGCCGCTGCAGACGACACGCGGATCCAGAAGGTTGTTTCCATCGCGACGTTCTCCGACCTGCGTACGGTCGCGAGAGAGAGAGCACCGTTCTTCGCCAGCGAGAAGAACATCCACGATGCGCTCGCGTTGGCCGAGCAGCAAGGCCACTTCGTGGTCGACGACGTCAGCCCGGAGAAGGCGGCCGCCCACCTTTCAATTCCCGTCCTCGTCGTGCACGGCGCCGATGACCACGACACACGACCTGCCCATTCCCAACGCGTGTACGCGGCTCTGAAGGGTCCGAAGCGACTATTGCTTCTCCCGGGCGCTGGTCATTCCACGCCTTTGTCGGAGGACACCTGGAAGATCGTCGACGAGTGGCTGGCTCGCTGAGCCCTTTCGATGGTGGAGGGTCGGACAAGGCTGCTGCGGATTTCTGGACAGAAGCAAGCTCGGCGCGTGGGCGGGCGGCCGGGGGCGACTTCTTGGCGGCGAGCGCTCCGGGCGTCTGCGCCCGGTTGCAAGCGAGCGTCAAGGGGACCATGGCCGAAGGCCGTTGGTCCCCGTCCGCCGAGCGCGCATGGACGCGCGCAGCGAGGCCGTAGGCGTGCGGCCGCCGAGAAGCGCCACCGGCATCAGCCCGCCAGCGCCGAGCGTCCGCTTTCTACGATGCTCCGTTCGTGGCCCCGGCCTTTGTGCCCCCCCTAGATCCGTCGTCGCACCAGCAGCAGTCCCACGCCTATCACCACGGGCAGGTGCCACAGGCGCGGGCCGTAGACCAGCAGACTGCTCAGAAGAAAGAGCGCAAGGGACGCGGCTGCAATGACCGGCAGGTTGCCGCTCGACCGGGAACCCGTGCTCTCTTCATCGAACGGGTTCCGGCCACGGCCCGTCATTGAACGCCACAGGGAGATCTGCTCGCCCGCTCGGCGCGGACGGCGGCTCATCTCGCGCGCAGCCAGTTCCTCCAAGGCGGCGCGTCTGGCCGCCTCTTGCTGCGGCGAAAGTGCTTCCTGCTCCGGGGCGGGAACTCCAGGTACGGGTGGTGACCACTCGACTTCGGGCAGACCGGCTCGCCACAGCTTTTCGTTGTGGGCGCGCGCAGCCGGCGTGTCGAGCCGCGCCCCGCAGTTGACACATTTCCGGTCAAAGAGATTGTTGGGCCGTTCACAGCGGGGGCAATCGTTGCGAGGCACGGCCTTGAAACCCTCGGCATCAACGACGATGGCCGCGTGTTTCTCCGTTGGTGGCCTGAACGCGCTGGAAGGACGACCGGCCGGCGTCTTTTCCCCAGGTGCCAGCACAGCATCAAAGCGGTCGCTGGTGGCCGTGTGGCCGGGCTCGTCGGGGGTTTCGCTGCGCGGACCTTCGAGCTGGCGGAAGCGGTCGCGGGTTTCGTCGTCCATGACTTGCGAGACTCCGCGCTAGACGATCCCGATCTTGCCCGGTCGTTCGGGCTCGGGCTTAGAGGCCGGGCGCGTGCGCGTGCGCGCCCATTCGCGCAGGCGCGCGATGTCTTCGCGCATGGTCACGGCCAAGGGCATAGTCTCGCTCAACGAGGCGACCAGGTGTTGCTGCAGCAGTTCCACGCCTTCGGCAAATGCTGCGTACAGGCCGCTGACAACAACTTGCTCGATCTCGGCGCCGCTGAAGTGCTCAGCCCGGCGGGCGAGGTCTTCCACATTGAAGTTGTCAGGGTTGCGACCGAAACGCTGCAGATGAATGGTGAAGATCTGAGCGCGCTCGATGGCGGTGGGCAAATCGATGAAGAAGATTTCGTCGAAACGCCCCTTGCGCAGCAGCTCGGGCGGCAGGCTGTCGATGCGATTGGCAGTGGCCACCACGAACACCGGCGCGGTCTTTTCCTGCAACCAGGTGAGAAAGGTGCCGAACACGCGCGCGGTGACGCCGCTGTCGCTCGTCCCGGAGGAGCCGATGCCGGCCAGGCTCTTCTCCAGTTCGTCGACCCACAGCACGGCCGGGGCGATGCTCTCGGCGATGCGCATGGCCTTGCGCATGTTCTCCTCGGACGAGCCCACCAAACCGCTGAAGATGCGCCCCATGTCCAGGCGAAGCAGCGGCAGATTCCATTGCGACGCCACTGCCTTGGCGGTCAGGCTCTTGCCGCAGCCTTGTACGCCGAGCAGCAGCAGGCCCTTGGGCGCGGGCAGTCCGAACTGGCGCGCGCGCTCGGTGAAGGCAGCGGTACGCTGACCCAGCCAAGCCTTGAGATTCTGCAGACCGCCGATGCTGGCGAAGCTCTCGGAGCTGGCGTAGTACTCCAGAAGGCCACTCTTGCGGATGAGTTGGCGCTTCTCCGCAAGCACCAGCGGAATGTCTGCAGCGTCCAGGCGCTGATCCTTGGCGATGGCCTTGGCAAAGGCGTTTTCCGCCTCGGACAGCGTCAGGCCTAGCGCGGCCTTGAGCAAGGGCTCGACTTCTTCATTGCGCAGATCGATGACCGCCTTTTTGCCTTCGCGCACCACCGCCACGATCTCGCGCAGCAACTTGAGCAGGTCCTCGATGGTGGGCAGCGGCACGTCCAGCACCGAGATTTCCTTCTCCAGCTCGACGGGAATGTTGAGCACCGGCGAGACCAGCACCATGGTGGTGAATGTGCTTTTTAGGGTGCGGGCTAGCTCGCGCGTGCGTCGGATCACCGCCGGGTCGTTCAGGAAGGGATGAAAATCTCTGAACACCACCAGCGCCGGCTCGGTGAGCTTTTCCACGGCCGCGAGCGCAGCGCCAGGATCCGTGGGGCCAGCGGCTTTGTTTACGGTTCTGCCATTGTCCAGGAGGCACAGGCCCTGCGTGACCGACCATGTGTACAGCGCCTTGCCGTGTGATTCGGCCAAGCTGGCCAGGAGCGCGTCAACACGCTGCTCTTCCCAGGTCACCAGGTAGATGAGCGGGTAGCGCGCGCGGATGAGCACGTCCAGCTCGTCGACGAAAGCGGACAGGGCGGGGCTGATGGGGGAGGCAGGCACGGTCCTGCCATTATGCTCCGGTCTTGCGATGGGTAGAAGTAACCCCTGCGCCAGGACCGCTTGACCGCCTTAGGCGCGGGGACGCGCGCTCAAGCTGAGCGACAGAACAGACGAAATTCTCCCTTGTAAGCCGAGGTCTGCGGGTTCGCACGCCGAGCCGGCAGAGCGTCCCCATGGCACGCCAAGAACGCCACAACGCAAAAGGGGAGCCGATCTCCAGGGGGAGGAACGCGTGAACGCGGTCAAGAAAGTTCTCATCGAGAGCCTGATCCGTTTGGTCAATAGGGGATGACGTGATCGAAACCATCAATCATAGCCGGCGGTCCCGCCCATGAGCTTCCAGGGGCGCATCGAGGATGTCGCGGTCACCGATGTGATGCAGCTTATCCGACTGGGCGGGCATTCAGGTACCTTGTCGATTCACGCCGGCGAAGAGGAGGCGCTCATCGGGTTTGAACGCGGTCGCCTGGTCAGCGCGTGGAGTTCGCGCTCGCTGCGGCTGGGCGAAATGCTGCTGGCGGCGGGCATGCTCGACGACCCCGCCTTGCAGCGAGCCCTGGAAGCGCAAGAGAGCGAGCGGCCTCGGCGCACCATCGGGCAGGTTCTGGTCCGGCAAGGCTCCGCCACGCCGGATGTCATCCGACAGGTGGTGGGGCAAGAGATTGAACGTGTGGTCAAGGAGGTGCTGGCCTGGCCGGCAGGCACCTTCGACTTTGCGCTTGACGACCTCACGCCGCTGGTCGAGGTGTCGCGCTTCTCCGGTGCACCCAGGGTCGACATGGACACGCAGCAGGTCATCTTGGAGGTGCTGCAGGCCATGGAGGAGGATTCCACCCGTGCCGCCTGCCACCCGCCGACTCCGATTGAAGTCGCGCCGGAAGGGTCGGAGCCGGTTCAGGAATTCGTGCAGGTGCTGACCAAGGGCAGCCGCAAGAAGCCCGAGGCCGATGCCAACGCCAGCGCCAATACCAGCGCAGTGCCCGAGCCCACGGAAACCGACACCGCGATTACCATCAAGAACGAGGTCTGTGAGCGCCCGCGCTTTCAGATGGTGTCTCCCGACGTAGAGCTTCTGGCGCAGATCAATCACCTGCTGGCGGAAACCGGTGATCGCATGTCAGCAGTGGGGCTGCGCGACGCCGGGGCATCGCTGCTGGGCGAGCCGCCACCCATCGTGGTGGTGGACCTGCGCTACCAGACCCACGCGGTGGACACCCTCACCGCGCTCTGCCGGGCGCGACCGCGGGCCTCGGTCATCGCGCTCTTCGTGGGGCGGGCCCCTTTGCGCGAGCTGTACCAGGCGGGCGTGCTGTCCATCACCTCGGCGGCGCCCGAGACGGTGGTCGCCTGTTTGGGGAGCGTGGCACGGCAGCGCAGGTACCTTTCCAATGAACACGCCATTGCCGAAGGTGTGCGCGCCAGCTTCGCGCGTTTGCGACGGATCATCGCCGATCTGCGCTCGGGGCTGCTGGCCACCTCGGTCTCGCTCAATTTGCTCAACGTGGTGGCCGAGTCGCTCGATCGCGGCGTCTTGCTGGTGCCCGACCGCGACCAATTGGTGGCCCTGGGTGCGTTTGGCCAAACCGTGCTGGGTGAGGAATTGCTGATAAGGACGCAGACGCTCGTGTTCCCAGTGGGCGCCAGCGGTGTCTTGTTCGAGTGTTTGCGCGACAGTCACACCCGCCGCGTGAGCTACGACGACGCTGGATTGCCACAGGCTTTTCGCGAGGCGGTCGACCGTCCGGTGTCGGGAGAGATTGTCGTGCTGCCCGTGCCCGGGAGCGAGCGCGTGATCGCCGTCATCTATCTCGACAACGGCGCGCGTGACCGGCCGGTGGGCGATCTCGAGATCTTCGAGCTGGCCGCTTTCCAGCTCGGGCTGGCCCTGGAAAACGAATTCCTACGGCGATCGAGCCCCGAGCGAGAAGCCGGCGGACCCGTCATCAAGATGCGCAACACGGGATAGCGCCGGGCAGGAGCTATTCGCATCCCTCATCAAGGACTTCGTCGAGGAGACGGAGCCGCTGGCACGCCAGGTGGCGGCTCTGGTCCTGCGGTTGGAAGAGGCGCGCGGTAACGGCGAAACCGGCGAAGAATCGCCGCACGCGATGAAGAGTGCGTAACCTGGCAGTGCGCGAGTTGGCCACCGAGGCCGAGGCCCTGCGCAAGCGCGTGGAGGCGTTTACTGTGTGACGGGACCCGTTTCGTAGGGGAGACCTGCGGTCGCCCATCTGGCGTTTGAAGGTTTATTGCCAAACAATTTCGGCGGGTTGCGCCCGGTGCGTCCGCACTTTCATGACGCCGTCGCGGTCCTGGTGCACAATCGACGTCCGGGATAGCGAGATTCGGGGGACAAGCTCGTGCAGCAAGCGCTTTCACTTCCAGGTCAGTCCGTGCAGACGTCGAACTACCAGCGGGTCAAGCCAGAGGAGTTGAGTCGTCTGGCGAGCCTTCTCGCGGCCAAGCTGAAGGCGGGCTTGTCGGTAGGACAGGCGCTCTATGCCTTGTCGGTCGAGTTCAAGCATCCCCGTGTGGCGGCAGCGTGCAAGGGCGTGAAGGCCAGCGTGGACAAGGGGCGCTCTTTGGGCGAAGCGCTGCGCGACTACCCGGATGTGTTTGACGAAATCAGCGTGGCCATGCTGGCCGCGGGCGAGCGGAGCAATCGCTTGCCCATCGAGCTGCAGCGGTTGTCAGTGTACCTCAGCACCACGGCGAAGATCGCGCGCGAGCTTGGCAGCGCGACCGCGCGCCCGGTGGTCATCCTGGGGATCGGCTTGCTCGTGGTCCTCGTCGGCCTGGCGGTCGCGGCTTCTGCTGTCGAACCATTTCTGCGCGGCCTGCCCCAGCAAGAATGGCCGCTGGCCACTCATTGGGCGATTCTCGTGTCGCATGGTGCGCGATCGATCTTGCCAGTCGTGCTGGTTGCGGTGGCTCTCGCTTATGCGGGCCTTCGCATTTTTGTGCGCGGAGAAAAGGGCCAGCTTTGGCAGGATGGGATTCTCTTGCAGGCACCCATCATTGGGTCACTGTGGCGGGCCAAGGCCGTGGCTCACTTCACCCGCACCACCGGCGTGTTGGTAGCAGCCGGAATCCCGGTGTTGAACGCAATGGAAAGCGCGGCAATGACCGCGGGCAATGCGGCTGTGCGCGGGGCTGTGCTGCTGGCCATGGACAAGCTGAGCAAGGGTCGCGACTTGTCCACGGCGCTCGCCGAAGTGGGGCTGGTTTCGCGAGCCGAGATCAACGCCATGCAAGCGGCCGAGCGGCGCGGAACCCTGGGCGAGATGCTGATGAAGCACGCTGAGGCGGGCGACGCGGATCTATTGAAGCACATCAGTCGGGTCAAGACCGTGGCGCAGTCAGTGACTGTCTTGCTGCTGGGTGTGGTGATCGCCGGCGCACTGATGGGCTTTGTCGGGCCCGTGTTGGGACTGCACTAACCTCACCTCCACCCAATCCGGTACCCGGCATCCACAATGAAGCCGCCGCTGTTGCCCACAATCACGTCACCACTCGATAGCTTGCCCAAAGACATGGCCAGGTAGCGCAGGCCGAAGACAACCTGCGACCGGTGCAAGAGCAAGGCGGCTTCAGTCGAGCCTTCAACGGCAAAGGCCACGCTGTACCCCGCAATGTCGCGATCGAAAGCGTGAAGGCTAGCCCGCCCCAGTACCATTCCGGCGCCCGCACCGACCGACAAGCCGAGTCGATTGTAGCGACGGCGATAGCGGGCCTGGGCCAGCAGGGGAAGCTGGTCAAGCACGACGTCACCCGCGCCAGCGGTGTTCGAGGAGAAAATGCTGGAGTGCAGGTAACCGAGAGTCGCGCCGAATGCGAAACCAGTCAGGCTGGGATGGCGTGAGGCCATCGCCTCGACGAAAAGAGCGAGTCCCGGTGCCTGCTGAAAATTCCACAAGAAGCCCAGGCGCGGCGTGAGCGTGTAGCGCGAAGCTTGCACCGGATCAGGCGGCAACCGGCGCTTGAAGAGATCGAGTGGGATGCGTTCGGTGGCGTGCCCATTGTCCAGCACGGCCTCCACGTCCATGGATTCGCGATCTGCCAGCAGCGCGGGCGGCCGAAGCGTGAGCATCACGCGGCCATCCTCGGTGGCCTCGGGGGAAGCCGGCTGGCCGTCGACCAGCACCGCCGCTTCGCCCACGTCGGTGGGATTGCCAAAGGCATCCTGTGAACTGAGGAACACGCGCAGGCTGCGCAGAGGAACGCTGTCGGGACGGGTTGCCTCCGGCTGCAGCAGGACCTGGGCCGTCGCGGCCGAACCCAGCACCACGTCCGCTTCTGCGCTCACGTCGGGCTGTCCGCGCAGCGACGCCATGAGGTGAAGGGTCGGGTCTTGCAGGGAGGGTGGTGCGCGCACCAAGAATCTGGCCTCTCCTTGGGCGAGGCTGCCCAGCGGCTGGGGCCGCGGCCCGGTGGACGCCAGGGTGATGGTGGATGCATCGACCAGTCGCCCCGATGGTTCCACCGCCAGCACCGCGATCTCGGTGGCGCTGCCAGCGGGCAGCTTCTCGGGGGCCACTATCAACGCACGCGGCGCGGGCGGAATCTTGAGATCCAGAATCTGCTGGTTGGCCTTGCCCGCGCGGTTGACCGAGCGGGCAATTGCGAAATTGATGCCCGGAGGAACCACCACCGGCACGTGGATGTTGCCGTCCGCGGGCGCGACCAGGGGCCCGAACTCTTTGTCCCCGACTTTCACCGTGACCTTGGCGCCCGGGTCGGTGTGAAAGGCCGGACTGGCAGCGGCCCGCAGCCGCACCGCCAGGGCCCCGCGCAGAATCAGTGAATCGTGCGAAAAATCGGCGACCACAATGGCTGGCTGGGGAAAGCGGCCCGCGGGCAGGAGAAAGCGGGCCGAGAAGCTGGTCGGTCCCTCGCGCACCATGTCCTCGACCCGGCCTGCGCTGCACAGGATGCGCGGAAAACGCAAGGGTGATGCGAAAGCACCCGTGACCACGATGCGAAGCTCGGTTTCGTCTTCGATGCCAAGCACCGGCGACGGTACCGCAAGCGAGAGGGACACCCGTGCTGCCGACGGGAGCGGCTCGGCGCGCGTCGCGGGCGCAGCCGGCTTTGCCGGCGGGATCACCGGGACGGCTGCCGGACCCTGGGCCGAGCCAGCCAGGGCTGTGCCAGCCGGGGCTGGACTCTGTGAGATCTTCGCCTCGCTGGCACCGGCGTCTGTGGCCTTCGCGGGCGTGACTTTCTCAGGCAATGCCCCTGCGCCGTCTGTTGCCCCAGCATCGGCGGCAGCGGCCTGGTGCCCATCGGCGGCGCGCGCGGCATCAGGCGGCGTGGCGGCGTCCGGGGAACTCTCGCCCGCCTCGACTTGCGCACCCAAGAGTAGAACCAAGGCCAGCCCGGCTGCCACCTGGGTCCGACAATCGCGCGCAAGCGACGAGGCCGTCATTCCTTCCACAGCTCGTCACCCGAGGTTTGCAGCGAGGGAGCGCGCGGAATCGGGCGCAGGATCTTGTCCACAGTCTTCTGGCGCCCGGTGACATCCTCGGCTTCCACATGGACGCGGGTCTTGGGCTCGGTGACCTGCACGCGCGTCAGAAAAGTCCCGTCAGGCGCCACCGGCGTCTCCGCGCCGTTCACGCGCACCCGCGACGAGGGGCTGGCGCGACCGCGGATTTTGGAGACAGCTTCGGCCTTGTCGTCCTCGGGCCAAATCACCGAGAGCAAGAGCTGCTCGGGGATGGGCTCGGGATCGCTGGGGGCCGCGCCAGGGAAGGCCGTGCTCTCGTTTCCCTTGCCTACCACAACGTGCTTGCCATGGGATTCGAAGCGGGCTGCGCCCTCGGCGGCCGTCACACTGACTTTTCCGCTGGGTGCCAGTGACACCGCGAAGCGCGCGGCGCCCACGTTGGTGGTGCGGGTGTCAAGGGCCTCAATTTCCAGTTTCTCGTCGTCCCTGCCCACGTTGGCGGAAACTCGCCCTTCGCGCAGCAGGCCCAGTTTGGCGGTGCTCTTTTCCAGTTTGTCGAGGCGCAGGTCCATGTTGTCGCGCACGTCGATCTCGACGCTGCCCCGCCGCAAGAGAGCGTGGGAGCCGCCATGGGTGCGTACGACATCTTTGGAGGAGAGCAGGTGGCCGGCGCGCGCCACGTACCACTGGCCGTTCTGAAATGCCTCCACCGTGCCCGCCAGAGCGCTGACCCGAAACTGGGCGGGCTCGGCCAGCGGCTGGCGGGGCGCCGGCGATGGCAAGCCGGCCGGCATTTCGGTCCGTCGCCGCTCGAAGAAGAAGCGCGACAGCAGGGTGGCCCCCACCAGGATGACCACCACCAGAGCGATGACCGCCATCTGGAAAGGAGACGTGGAGCGCCTGCCTCTGAGATTCATGCGAGGAGACTGGCTCCTTCGGCGATGGGAAAAGTCAGCCAGAAGGTCGTGCCCAGGCCCACCTGGCTTTCGACCCGGATGGTGGCCCCATGATCCTCGATGATCTTGTGCACCATGGAAAGGCCGATGCCGGTGTCGGTTCGTTGCGCCTTGGTGGTGAAGAAGGGATCGAAGATGCGTGACAGTTGCTCGGGCTTGATGCCGTGTCCGGTATCGCTCACGCGCAGTCGAACCAGCTTGTCGTCGGGCCGCGTGGTCTCCAGGGTCAGGGTGCCACCCGAGTCCATGGCCGCCCTGGCGTTCTGGATGAGCTGGATGAGCGCGGCTTGCACCTGCAAGGCACTGCCACGGACAAGCGGGCTGGGGCTGGGGATGTGCTTGACCACGGCAATGCCCGCGTCGGCCAGGGCCTTGGCCCCGCACAGCTCGAGCGCGTCGTGAACGACCTCGGAAAGATCGAAGGGACGGAAGTGCTCGCCGGACTGCTTCTGCGAGAAGCGCAACAAATTGGCCACGATGGCCTGGATGCGCGTGGCCTGCTCCTCGATGTCCTTGATCATCGGCCGGACCGGATGGCCCTCGGGCAGATCGGCCAGCAGGATCTGCGCCAGGCCCAGCACGCCGGTCAGCGGATTGTTGATTTCGTGCGCGACCCCGGCGCCCAGCGAACCGATGGCCGCCAGCGAGCGCGAGCGCAACAAGAGATCCTGGGCGTCGCGCAGTTCTGTGGTCTTGTCATCGACCCGCTTTTCCAGGGTTACGTTCCAACCCCGGATCTCTTCGTTGCGCAGCAGGATCTCGCTGCGCGCCGCCGAGAGCGAGCTGGCCATGGAGTTGAACGCTTTGGCCAGTTCACCCAGTTCGTCGTTGGATGCCACCTCGATCTCGGCGTCCAACTTCCCCTGGGCGATGTTGCGGGCTCCTTGTACCAGCGTGCCGACCCGACTGGCCAGCGAGCGTGCCAGCGCGGCTCCGACGACGGCGGCGACGAAGGCCGCCACACCCACCCAGTAGATGGTGGTCCAGCTGAGCCGCCGCGCAGGCCGGAGCGCCGACTCGACCCAGCGCTCGACTACCACACCCAGGCCAAAAGTGAGCGCCGGCACGTAGGCCCCGATGACCGAGTGGTCGTGGCTGGGGTACTCGGCCACGAACCACTCGGACGGCAGCGAGCCTGGTTTGCCCTGCGGCAAGCGCTTGGGTTCGGGCCGGGCCGCCCCCAGAGCCCGGCCGGAAGCCACCGTTCGGCTCTGGCGGTCGAGAAGCAAGATGTCGGTGTCGATCGACGAAAGCGAAGCCAGATGATCGGCGATGCGGCGCAGGGACACAGCGGCTACGATGATGCGGGGATCCTCGTCGGCCACTCCCTGGTAGCGGACTGCCAGCACCACATGCGGCACATGCGCGCTGCCGGCCACGAAGATCGTCCCCACCGCGCTGCCATCGTGCAGAACCGCCTCGACGGAAACATGCCCGGGGAGTTGGGCCACGTCCTCGGCCGAAACGATCTCATGGGTTCCGAAGGAATCGTTTCTGGGTGCGACCGACTGGAAAGCAGCCGAAACCACCGGCTGTCCCTCGGTGTCGAGTAGAGCCACCACGCTGAAATCGTCGCTCTGGTGGTACACCAGCTGGAGAAACTTGCGCAGGGCCTGCGCGGTCGGCAGCGCGCCCCCCACGCGGGTCAAGTCGAGGATGCGCGTCTCGACCGACAGGGTCGACTGCAGATTGGATAGGTGGCTGCTCACGTACTCCGAAATCTGGCGCGCCAGCAACACTTCGTGGCCATAGATGGCCTCGCGCAAGGCCGCCTGGCTGACCCGGATCGACGAGTAGCCGGCGATGGCCAGCGGCACGGCGGCCACGCCGATGGACAGGAGCGCAAACTTGGGCAGCAGCTTCATGGGGCAATCCAGGAGAAGCCGTTGGGCAGGCTGGTCCAGCCGTTGTCGGGGTCGAAGGCCCAGACGGTAACTTGTCCGCTTCCACCAGGTACTACGCCGTCGATCTCAGTGTCGGTGGCCGACGTTACACCAGTCAGGGCAACCGCATTCGCCAGGGCTTGACCCAGGTAGATGATCGTCGTCTTGGTGAAGTTGGTGCCCGTGACCTGGACGGGCGTGTCTTCGCCTTGCAGGCCAACGGCGGGAGTGATCAATGAGATGTGCGGCCGAGGTCGATATTCAAATTTCTGGTCCCAGGTGGCGGGCCCGAGGAGGGACCGCACCGTGACCAGGACGAAGCCTGCGCTCTGAGCCGGGGCGTAGCCGCTGATGATCTCGGGCGAGACCACGATGCCTCCATTCGGGATGAGCAGGCTGGTGCCGAAATAGGCGCGACTGCCAGCCTCGCCAGCCTCAAAGCCCGATCCTTGGATGACCACATTGGTTCCACCCTCCACGCCCCCGAATTGCGGCGTGACCAAGAACACCGTGGGACGCGGGGTAAGGGCGATGGGGTTGCGCGAAAGCGTCCAGTTGTTGTCGGGCGGGGCGTCGTTGACGGCAGTGATATCCAGGTTCACCGTCATGCCTGCGCTCAAATTCGAACTGATGGTCACGTCGAACACGCAGTCGATGGAGGCAGCGCCTGGCAGGAACGGACACGCGGCGGTCACGGGATCGCGTCGCGTCCCGTCGCTGGCCATAGGCTCAGTGTACTTCCACGTCAGCGATGTCATGTGTCCGGGTGGCGGGGTCGCGGCGTTCACGATTGCGTGAATGATTCCTGCCGGCACGTAGTAAGGCAGGCCCAAGGTCGGGCTGGTGACCGTTACAACCGGGGCCAGCTCAGAGCCCAGGTTGAGAAAGCCTCCACGCAGCACCGCCGAGTGGCCGCGTGGATCCGTAATCTCCACGTCGCAGGGAACGAGGGGCAGGTCTTCGGCGTCCTCTTTGGGCAGGCCGACCGAAATCTGCGTGGGGCCGATCCAACCGAAATCGGTGAGCGGTTCCCAGTTCGGCTCGCTACCGATGCGGCCGGAGAAGCCCTCCATCGTGGCCACGCGTGCGCCTGACCCAGGGTCGATGCGGAACGACGGGACGAAGTCTGCGCCGGTCAGGGTCAGCCAAATGTTGTGATCGGTGTAGGCTTGTGCGGGGTCGACGGCGTCGATGCGTGGGTGTGGCTCATTGCCGGCGCAGCCGAGGAGGGCAGCGGCGCAAAAAGCGAAACCTGCACGGGAACCGAGGGGCACGGCCGCTATCTTACTCCCGGTCGCGGGATTCGGGCGGGTTCTGCACGCGATAGCAGGCGCTATGCCGAAATCGGGCGTGCCGCGGGTTGACGGGGAGCGGCCAGCCTGGGAGATTTGCGCCCCATGGCCAATCACCAGAGCTTGAGAGAGATGCTGAGCCATCGCGTGACCTTCACCTATGACACCGGGGCGCAGGTGGTGGGAACGGTCACGGCTTGCGCGCCCGTCACCGGGCCGGTCGAGTATGTGGTGTTGGCCAAGGTGGAGGTGAAGGGGGGGGCCGGTCAGGTGCTGGCGCGCTTCGCCGAGTTGCCGCTGGTGCCCAACAACCTGGTGGGGATCACTGTCACGGAAGGGGCGCTGTAGCTTCTGTCCCCGATGAGCGACACCGCCCCTGCCAAGAGCCGCCGCTTGCACGCTGTGGTGCGCGGTTCGGTCCAGGGCGTTGGCTTTCGCGCCACCACTTTTGACGAAGCCCGGCGCCTGGGTCTTGCGGGCTGGGTGCGCAACCGAGTGGACGGCACCGTCGAGGTGCTGGCCGAGGGCCCGGAGCCGAAACTGAACCTATTTCTCGGCTACCTGCGCCGCGGTCCACTCGGGGCTCGGGTGGTGGGCGTGATCGAGGACTGGTCAGAAGTGCAGGGCGCGCCGATCCCGTTCCAGGTCAAACGCACGGAGTAGGGGTAGATACTTCCCTACGTCCAGACAACGTCGAGTGGCTTGCGCGGCGGGATGGCGAGGTACTCGTATGGGGCTGGTTCATAGCGCACGCCTAGAACGCGGCCAACTGCAGACGATCTCCTATCGATCGAGCCGTGGTGTAGACTTTCCCCGATAGACTGGAATGCGGTGGACTCGCCGGGAGGCTGGCCCCAAAGAGAAAGGTCGCAACAATATGATCCCAAGGCGCGTGACGTATGGTGTCGCTGCCATGGTGGCCGCGGTGAGCGCTGGCTTGCTTGGCCGGGCGCAGGCACAGACAGTCAGTGTGTCGGTGGATGCCACGGCGGTCGGGACGCCGCTTGAGCGCGTCTGGCCGTACCACGGTTACGACGAGGTCAACTACTCGACGACCCCGGAAGGCGAGGCTCTGCTCAAGGCCCTGGCCACGGCTCACACGGCCCCGGTTCACGTGCGATCGCATTTCCTGCTCAACACCGGCGACGGCGTAGGTTCGCTGAAGTGGGGATCAACAAACGTATACACCGAGGACGCCGCCGGCAATCCGGTTTACTCGTGGACGATAATGGATGGAATCATGGACGCTGTTACGGGGGCGGGAGCATTCCCGTTCACTGAGATAGGGTTCATGCCCGAGGCGCTGTCAACGCATCCGACTCCCTACCAGAATACGGCGGTGACTACGCTGGATGGTGGTTGCTTCTACCCGCCCACGGACTACACCAAGTGGGGCAACCTCATCACGGCGTGGGCGACCCACGTCAACGGGCGCTACCCGAACGTTGCGACGTCTTGGTTGTGGGAACTATGGAACGAGCCTGACAACAGTTACTGGCACGGAACATTCGCAGAATACGCCAAGCTCTACGACTACACTGAGGCGGCGATCCACGGCGTGTTGCCGACGGCGCAACTAGGCGGCCCCGCGGTGGCGAGCGCAAGCAGCTCCTATGTGTCCCAGCTGCTGCAACATTGCGCGACGGGAAGCAATGCGGTTACCGGCAAGACGGGCACACGCCTCGACCTTATCTCCTTCCACGCCAAGGGTGGCACCACGGTCACCGGCGGGCATGTCGAGATGAACCTCGGTCACCAGCTGAGCCTGCACCAGACTGGCTTCAAACAGGTGACCGCGGTGGCGGCGTACAAGCAGACACCTATCTACATCACCGAGGCGGATCCCGACGGTTGTGCCGCTTGCCCGGCGACGTCGACGCCGTCCGATGCGTACCGATACTCGCCAGCCTACGGGGCCTACGAGATCGCGATGATGAAACACACGCTGGAGCTGGAGGCAAGCATGGGTGTGAAGGTCGGCGGGCTTCTGACCTGGGCATTCACCTTTCCCGGAACGCCGTACTTTGCCGGCTATCGCGCACTCGCGACCAACGGCATCAGCCTGCCGGTGCTGAGCGCCTTCAAGCTCTTGGGGAGCCTGGCCGGGACGCGCATGCCTGTAACCAGCAGCGGCGCGGCGACACTGGATTCCATCTTGGCGAACAGCGTGCGGGGCAATCCCGACGTCGACGCCATGGCAACCTTGAACGGGCAAAGCGTGCAGGTGCTGGTCTGGAACTACCACGACGACTTGGTGACGGTCGCCGCATCGCCGGTGCAACTCACCGTCAAGGTTCCGTCCGCGTTCGGTTCAACCGTGACGGTTTCGCACATGCGCGTCGACGAAAGCCATGGGGACGCCTATACCGTGTGGACATCGCAGGGCAGCCCAGCCAAACCCTCAGCCGCCCAGATCCAGGCCTTGCAAGACGCCATGGATCCCATGCCCTTGAATCCGCCACAGTCGGTCCCAGTCAGCAATGGCTCGGTCAGTGTGAGCTTTGATCTTCCGCGATTTGGTATCTCCCTGCTGACCATCACGCCGGGCGCCGGGGTCAGCGATGCGGGGGTCGAGTCGGTCGATGCCCCACGCGCAGACGCGCCAGGCGCGACTGGGGGCGTGGGTGGAGGCAGCGGGCGGGACGGGGGCGGCGGCAGCGGTGGCAAAGCCGCGGCCGGCGCAGGAGGCGGTGGCGTGGAAATCGGCGATGCCGGCGGCCCCGGAGGGGTGGTCGGCGGTGGTTCAGGCGGCACTGGCACGGTCAGTGGTGGTGTGTTCGGGCAGACCGGTGGCGGCAGCGCGAGCAGCGGCGGCGTGTCCGGCCAACCCGGCAGTGGCGGCGCGAACAGCGGTGGCGTGTCCGGCGGCGGTGTGTCCGGACAATCAGGCAGTGGCGCAGGCGGCGCAAAGGGTAGCGGTGGCGCGAGTGGTGGTGGCGTAGGCAGTGGCGGCGTGGCCGGGAGTAGCGCGGGTGGCGGCGGCGCGGCCGGGTCCGGAGGTGAAGCGCAAGCCACTGCCGGCGCGGGTCCCCATCAAGCAGGACAGGGAGGCTGCTCGTGCGCTTTGGCAGTCGGCGGCGAATCGCACGCACCGCTCGGCGTCGGCTTGTGGGCCGTCGGTCTGGGGATCGTCATCTTGCGGCGGGTCCGGCGTCAGGGATCGAGGCGAATGGCTTCGCCCGGCCCGAACCGAGGCAGCGGATGAACGTCGGTCGGCAATCATGCCTCTCGTCGAGGTGACCTTCGAGGAACTGCTGGCGCGCTTTCCCTGGCGAGCAATACGGGCCTGTCCTGGCCGCTACTTGCTGGCGGGCGGGCCGACTACCTCGGCGCCCAAGGATTTGTTCGGCGATCTGGGTTTTCGCGAGGCACGCAGCGCACAGGCGCCCGATCTCGTGTTCATGGCTGCCGTTCGAGGCGGCGGCGTCATTTCGTACGCCAAAGGGAATGGCACCTTCGTCCACACCCTGGGCGACAAGGCGGGCTTTGCGCGCAAGCTCCACGCCCTGGGTCTGGAAGGGATCAGTCCGTAGTATCTACTGCGGGGCAGTCTGGCTGGGCGCGCTGGTGCGGACCATGGCCTTGGCCACCAGCTCGGAAAGGTTCTTCACCTGCACGCGCTCGCCCGCGTCGCGATCGTCGACCGCATCCTTGATCATGATGGTGCAATAGGGGCAGGCGGTGGCCACCGTGGTGGCGCCGGTGGCCAGGATCTCGTCGGTGCGGTCGTGATTGACCCGCGTGCCCGTCTTCTCATCCATCCACATGCGGCCGCCGCCGGCTCCGCAACAGAAGGCGTGTTCGCGTGTGCGGCCCAGCTCCACGCGCTCGCCTCCCAGTCGATCCAGAACCGCGCGCGGCGCCTCGTACTCGCCGTTCCAGCGCCCGAGGTAGCAGGGATCGTGGAAGGTCAGCTTGCCGCCCCCGTTGGCACTGCGCTCGATCACCAACTTGCCCTGCTCGATCAGCTCGGCAATCAGTTGCGAGTGATGGCGGACTTCATAGTGACCACCCATTTGCGGGTACTCGTTCTTGAGCACGTGCAGACAGTGCGGGCAGGGCGTGACGATCTTTTTCACCTTCTTGGCGTTCATCGTCTCCACGTTCTGCTGCGCCTCCATTTGGTACAGCATCTCGTTACCCGTGCGGCGGGCGGAATCGCCGCAGCAGCCTTCTTCCATGCCCAGCACGGCAAAGCTGACGCCTGCCTGGCGCAGGATATCCACCAGGGCCAGGGTCTGCTTCTTCAGTCGATCGTCGTAGGCGCCTGCACAGCCCACCCACAGCAGCCACTCGGCGTCGGGATTCTCGTCGATGGTGGGCACATTGTGGCCTTCTGCCCAGTCCATGCGCCGGTCGGCGCCCAAGCCCCAGGGGTTGCCGTTCTGCTCCAGGTTCTTGAAGGTGCGCACCAGATCGCCGGGTACCTTTTCCTGCAGCAGCACCAGATTGCGCCGCATCTCCAGGATCTTGCCTGGGTGGTCGATGAACACCGGGCACACCTCCAGGCAAGCGCCGCAGGTGGTACACGACCACAGCACCTCTTCGCTGGTACGGCCGCCGATCAAATCGCGCGGGTGGCGGGCTTCTTCAGCGGCGGTCTTGCCGTGCTGGAAGCGTTCGATGAAATCGTCGAGCGGCCCACGATCCGGCAGGCGCGACTTCATGTCGTCGCGCAGATCGTGCACCACCTGCATAGGCGAAAGCGGCTTGCCGGTGCGGTTGGCCGGGCAGTAGTTCGAGCAGCGCGCGCACTCGGTGCAGGCGAAGCTGTCAAGCAGGGACTTCCAGGTGAAGTCCTTCCATTCCGACACCACACCGGTCTGTGCCATGTCGTCCGCTTCCAAATTGAGCTTGGACAAAACGCCGCGCTGGCCGAGCTGGCGGAAGTAGATATTGGGCAAGGCAGCCAGGATGTGGCTGTGCTTGGAGTAGGCGAGATAGTTGAGGAACACCAGCAGCAACACCACGTGGAACCACCAGTTGGCTTCCGAGACCAGGCCCGCGGTCTCGGGAGAAACGCTGCCTGCCAGGGCACCAGCCAGCGCATCCGAAATGAAGAAACCGGGCTCGACGGTGCCGGCCACGGCGCGGAAGCCGTGCATCGCGAAGTGCGTGACCATGAGAGCCGCGATGGCAGAGAGAATCGCGGCGGCGTCGCGGCTCATGGGGATGAGGCGGGGTTTGAGGAACAGGCGGCGGAAGAAGGAGAATCCCATCACGGCCAACACAATCAGGTTCATGCTGTCCACCGCGGCGTCAAGCACGCCGGCCAGCGTGTCGCCCATGACGAGAGACCAGGAGAACGCGGGCCACAGTCCCTGCGCAAAGGTCTCTAGGGTGCCCAGGCATATGATGAGGAAGCCCCAGAAAATGATGAAGTGGTGCCGGCTGCCGATCAGGTTGGAGAAGCGCGGCCAGTGGCTGGCTGGGATATCCACAGCCTCGATGACCTTGCGCTGGCCGAAGAAGAAGGAAAGCAGCGAGTCCACGCGTGCCTCGACGCGGTCGGTGCACTTTTCGGGGCGGCCGGACAAGAGCATCTTGGCAAAACGCCTGAGCGTCCAGGCGAACATCGCCAAGGCCGCGATCAGCAGGACTGCGAAAAGGATCTGTTTCAGCATGGCTGGTTACTATCATGGGTAGCACGAGTTAGAAACCAGCGCCGCCTCGTTGTATAACCAGGCCATGCCGTTGAACCGTGAGCTGATCGACATCCTGGCTTGCCCAAAATGCAAGGGGTCGCTGGAATTGACGCCCGACGAAAGCGCCTTCGTGTGCCGCGCCTGCCGCTTGGTCTACGCCGTAGTCGACGAAATCCCCAACTTCATCGTCGAAGAAGCGCAACCGCTCGAAGGCTAGGTGGATGTTCCGCGATCGCGGCATTGAGGCGCTGGGTCGCGCTGACCTACAGCGGCTGCAGCTCGGCCGCCTGCAGGCGCTGGTGGCGCGGCTGCATGAACAGGTACCGTACTACCGTGAGCGCTTTGTCGCGGCCGGGATCACGGCTTCCAGCATCAAGTCGCTGGCCGACTTGCGCCGTCTGCCTTTCACAACCAGCGCCGACCTGCGCGACAACTATCCGGCGGGCCTGCTGGCGGTCCCGATGGATCAGGCCCTGCGCCTACACACCTCCAGCGGAACGACTGGCCGTCCCAAGGCGCTCTTCTTCTCGCCCCGGGACGTGGACAATGCGGCCGAGCTCTGCGCCCGCAGCTTCGTGGCTACCGGAGTAACAGCGCGCGACGTCTTTCAGAACATGATGACCTACGGGCTGTTCACCGGGGCACTGGTGGCCCACTACGGTGCCGAAAAGATCGGCTGCCTGGTAATCCCGGCCGGCCCGGGCAATTCCGAGAAGCAGCTCCAGCTCATGCAGGACTTCGGCACCACGACGGTGCATCTGACGCCCAGCTTCGCGCTGTACTTCGCCGATTTTCTCGACGGGAAAGGCCCGGATGCGCGCCAGTCACTCAAGCTGCGTCGGGCCTTCGTGGGCGCCGAGCCGTACAGCATCGAGACGCGCGACAAGATCCAACAGGCCTTGGGTGTCGAGGTCTTCAACTCCTACGGCCTGTCGGAGATGAACGGCCCGGGCGTGGCCTTCGAGTGCGTGCAGCGGGCGGGCATGCACCTTTGGGAAGACCACTTCGTCCTCGAAGTCATCGATCCCAAGACGGAAGAGCCGCTGCCCGACGGCGAGCCGGGCGAGCTGGTGTTGACCACCCTGTGCCGCGAGGCCATGCCGCTCGTGCGCTACCGCACGCGCGACATTACGTCAGTCGTGCCGGGCACCTGTGCCTGTGGCCGTACCCACCGCCGTCTGGCGCGCATCACCGGCCGCGCCGACGACATGCTGATCGTGCGCGGGGTCAACGTGTACCCGCAGCAGATCGAGCGCGTGCTCATGGCCGTCCCGCAGGTCGGTCGCAACTACCTGATCCTGCTTGAGGGCCGCGACGACATGACCGTGCAGGCCGAGCTGGCCCATGGCGATTCGGACATGGCCGAGGAGCAGAGGGTCGCTTTGGAAGGCGAAATCGCGGCCCGCCTGCGCTCCGAAATCTTGACCAAGCCCAAGGTCAAGCTGCTGCCGCCGGCCAGCCTCCCGGTGAACGAAGGCAAGGCCAAACGCGTGATTGATCGCAGAACGTTGTAGGCGGGCAACGCAGGGGCCAGTCCCGGCCCCTGCGATCATGGAACCTACTGCCTCAGGTACTGGGCCAGGCCGATCTTCTGGGTCTTGATGGCGTTGGCGACAAGACCAGCCAGCTTCTCTCCGCCCGCGAGGTTGGTATGCGTTTGGTCGGTCCCATTCGCGTGATATGCCTGCAGCGCCTGCGTCTTGGTCATTCCGAGACCATTATACCAGGCGGTCGAAAGCGCCGTGAGATCGATGAAGGGCACGTTGTTGGCAGTGGCGACAGCCTGAGCCGCGGCAGCATGGAGGCTGGACTGATCGCCAACCGGGAGACTCGTGAGGCGAGCAGGAGGAGAAACCATGATCGGGTTGACGCCTGCTGCCAGCGCGGCCTTCACATGTGGCGTGAGGTTCGCCTCGACAGTGGCATCCGTGTCTGTCTTGTCGTTGTGTCCGAACTGGATTATGAACCAATCGCCTTTTTGCCAGCGCGAGGAGATGTCAGTCCAGAAGCCGAAGTCGCCCGATGCCGCGCCGCTGTTGGCATAGTTGGCAACTCCAACCGGAGGAGCGAAATACTCGGGCAGCATTTGGCCCCAGCCGCCGAATGCGCCGCCGGTCTGGTCGCAGGCCGTGGAGTCGCTGGCGATGTAGATCATGATCGGCTGAGTGGTCGCCGTGGCCAGTTGGTATCCGATCGCTGAGACCTGCGGATTCTTGCCGGAGAAGAACAGATCCAGTCCGGGATACCCGCCTGGTCCGCCGGCATGCTTGGGCTGCCCTTCCATTTCTCGCACATTGACCACGAACGCATAGGTCAGAGACTGGCCAGGCGTCGTGGTCACGGACTGCAACATGCCTCGGGTTGATTCGGCCGTGACAACAGTATCGCCGGCAGCCGCGCCGCCCAGTTCCACTGTCACGAGATAGTTCCCAGCTTCGCTCGTCGCAGTTGCCGTCGGAGTGGTTTCAGAGGCGTTGTAGTCGGTGCCACCGAAGAGACATTCAATGCAGATATTCCCGGCCGGCTGGCCGCCGCACGCATCGTTGGTGCCTATCGCCACCTTCGTACACTTGGCGTAGTTGTCCGCCGTGGGCGTGGGATATCCCGTCGGGATACTGCCTGCAGGAGGAGCCCCGGCCGCGCCGGCCGCGCCTCCCGTGGTTCCGCCAGTCGGTCCGGTGGCCCCTCCGGCCGCGGTCTTGCCCGCAGCCCCGGAAGTGCCGCCCGGCACCAGTGAGCCGCCTTTCCCGCCGGCCGAAGTTCTTCCACCGACCGCAGAAGTACCGCCCAAGTCCGTGATTCCGCCCATGTCCGTCGCGCCGCCGTTGTCGGTTGCGCCGCCGTTGTCGGTTGCGCCGCCGTTGTCGGTTGCGCCGCCGTTGTCGGTTGCGCCGCCGTTGTCGGTTGCGCCGCCGTTGTCAGAGACCCCACCGGTGTCCGACGAGCCGCCAGTGACTATCGATCCACCCACATTGGTCGTGCTGCCGCCAGCCTGCTGGGTTCCACCCACCGTCGTAGTCCCTCCAGTGCCTCCTTGGGATACTCCGGAATTTGCACCGCAGGCCATCAAACCGGCAATGGCCAGAAATGAAAACAGTGAGAAGCAGCGCGTCTTGATCATAGTCGTCCTCATGTTGTTAGAGGGGCAATTGGCAGCACTATATGGGTCTATGTATTTAGTGAGTGAGGTTGGTGCCGTCGGCGGTGCAGTTGCTGCAGGCGATAGTCGGCGATCCGTCGCCCATGAAGATTGGGACCGCGCCATCCGCAGTGTCATTGTTGTCGATGGTCAAGTGATCCAGGGTCAATGTGCCTGCGGGCAACGCACTCTCGACAACGATGGCTCCGTCGAAGTTGCCCCCTGCGTAGTCGATCGTTGCGTAAGTTACTTTCGATCCGCTCGCCGTGCCCGACCAGAACTCGATGCCATACCAACCTCCAGGCAATTGAAGGTTGGGTTGAGTGGTCAGAGTAACCGGGTTCTGCGCCGTTCCATTGACTAGGAGCTTGCCTGTGCCCGACTGTCCAACGAAGATCGTCGTGTTGTCACTGAATTTCAGCGTGGCGCCCGCCTCGATGGTGAGCACGCCGCCGTCTTTTACTGTGATGGAGTCAACCGTGTAGGGGCTGCATTTGCTGGTCAAGGTGAGGCCGCTGGGATAGGCGGCGGCGGTGACAGTCCAGTTGTCAACGGTGCAACTTCCGCTGCCCGTGGAGCCGCCCGCGGCAGAGCCTCCGCCGCCGCCCGCGGCAGAACCGCCGCTGCCGGCGTGGGCGCCCGCGCCGCCGGCAGGAGTGCCGGACGTGCCGCTACCACAGCCCAACGAACAGAGTACTGCTGCCATCAATGCCAAAGTGAAGATTCGGATACTAGAGGTGCTCATCGAGAACTTCCCTTTCTGTCGACACGACATGCTGCTCGTTTGCCGAGACGGTCACAGTCTACACGCTTCGGATCCGCAAGCCCAGGTTCTGCAGCGTGGGTGCAGCGTGGGGTTGAAACAGCTCTTTCGAGGGAGTGAAGTCACAACCTCTTTGCGGCAGAGAAGTGCCCTTAGCGCGTCTCCACATATGAAAACAGCGCGTCCGCACGCTGCCGCGCGCGGGGGAAGAAACGGCGAACTACTACCTCAGGTACGGGGCGAGTCCGATGTTCTGGTCCTTGATAGCCTTGGCGACAAGACCAGCCAGCATCTCTGCGCCCGGCAAGCTGGTGTGCGTTACGTCTGTCCCGTCCGCGTGGTATGCCGTAAGCGCTTCCTTCTGGGTCATGCCAGAAGCGTTGTAGAAGGCAGTCGAGAGGGCGGTGAGATCGATGAAGGGCACGTTGTTGGCCGTTGCGACCGCCTTGAGCGCGGCAGCATGAAGGCTGGACTGATCGGGTATCGGAATACCCTGGAGGCGAGCGGGAGGAGACACCATGAGCGGGTGGACGCCTGCGGCCAGCGCGGCTGTCACATGGGGCGTCAGGTTTGCCTCTACGGTCGCGTCCGAATCCGTCTTGTCGTTGTGTCCAAACTGGATGATGATCCAGTCTCCTGTGGTCCAGCGCGACGAGATGTCGCCCCAGAAGCCAAAGTCGCCGGATGCGGCGCCGCTGTTGGCATAGTTGGCAATCCCAACCGGAGGACCGAAGTACTCAGGCAGCATTTGCGCCCAGCCCCCGTAGGCGCCACCGCTCTGGTCGCAAGTCGTGGAGTCGCCGGCAACGTAGACCATGATCGGCTTGGTCGCCGTCGTGGCCAGGGCGTATCCGATTGCGGTAACTTGCGGGTTCTTGCCGGAGAAGAACAAATCCAATCCTGGGTATCCACCTGGCCCGCCGGCATGGTTCGGCTGCCCCTCCATGGCTCGGACATTGACGACAAACGCGTATTCCAGCGACTGGCCAGCGGTGGTGGTCACGGACTTCAACATGCCCCGGGTCGATTCTGCACTGACATAGGTGTCACCGGCGGCGGCGCCGCCCAGTTGCACCGTCACGACATAGTTCCCCGCCTCGCTCGTGGCCTCTGCCGTAGGAGGAGGGGCCTCAGTGGAGTTGTAGTCGGTGCCACCGAAGAGGCATTCGATGCAGATATTCCCGCTGGGCTGGCCGCCGCACGCATCATTGGTGCCTATCGCTACCTTCTGGCACTTGGCGTAGTTGTCCGCGGTGGGCGCGGGATACCCCGCCGGGATGCCGGTCGATGGCGGAGGGGCGCCAGCCGCACCGGCCGCGCCTGCCGCGCCCGTGGTTCCTCCGGTCGATCCCGCTGTTCCTCCGGATGCGGTCTTGCCGCCCGAAGATGTCCCGCCTACGGCGCCTCCGGTCGAGGTGGATCCGCCGGCAGTTGCGGTGCTGCTAGAAGTTGTGACACCGCCGGTGGCCATTGCGCCGCCGGTCTTGGTGCCGCCAGCCACCGTTGTGCCGCCGGTCTTGGAGGTGCCGCCGGTGACAGTTGTGCCGCCAGGAGCAGACACGCCGCCGGTGGTCGTTGTGCCGCCGGGAGCGGAGACACCGCCGGTGTCCGGCGTGCCGCCGGGAGCGGAAACGCCGCCAGTATCCGGCGTGCCGCCAGGAGCACCGCCGGTGGTCGTTGTGCCGCCAGGAGCGGAAACACCGCCGGTGTCCGGCGTGCCACCAGGAGCAGATACACCACCCGTGGCTATCGATCCCCCGACAGCGGTCGTGCCACCACCCGGCCCCTGCGTTCCCCCTGCCGTCGTGGTTCCACCAGTATTGCCCCCCTGGGTTGTGGAATTCAGGGAGCAGGCCATCAGGCCGGCTAGCGTGAACAACGGAAATAGTGAAAGAGGTCGCTTGCTGTTCATGATGTCCTCATGTTGTTGGAGGGGCAGTAGGGTCGCGATCGACTACCTCAGATACTGGGCCAGCCCGATGTTCTGGTCCTTGATGGCTTTTGCCACGAGGCCAGCGAGTTTGTAGCCGCCTTCCATGTCAGTGTGCGTCGTGTCAGAATGGTCCGCCTTGTAACTGTGAAGGGTAGTCATGTCTGGGAGAGTGTTGTACCAGGCGGTCGAGAGGGCAGTGAGGTCGATGAAAGGCACGGGCGGATTGGCGGCCGCCGCTGCATTCTGCGCCGATATCGCATGCAGGCTGGACTGATCGCCCACTGGAATACTACCGGCGCGCGCAGGAGGAGAAACCAGAATGATGTTGACCTTTGCGGCCTGCGCGTCGTTTACATACTTCGTGAGGTTGGCCTGCACCGTAGTATCCGCAACACCCTTGTCGTTGTGACCGAATTGCACAATCGCCCAGTCGCCCGGAACCCAGGCCTTTTTGATGGCGCCCCACATCTTCGAATTCCCATAGAACGATGAAGAGCTTTCGCCGCTATCGCCATAGTTGGCAATGTCGACCGGAGCGTGGAAATACGCAGGGAACATTTGACCCCAACCACCGAAGGCCGAGCTGGTCTGGTCGCACTCGGTGGAGTCACTGGCCATATACACCATGACCGGCTTGGTGTCCGCCGCAACCAAGGCATAGCCAATCGCGGTGACCGGCGGGGTGGTTGGGCCGGAGAAGAACAAGTCGAGTCCCGGATAGCCTCCCGCCGCGTTTGATTCGTCCGGCTGCCCCTCCAGCGCGCGCACATTGACGGCGAACGCGTACTCCAAGGTCTTGCCCGCTGGAATTGTGGTAAGCGCCAGAAGGTTTCGATTTGATTCCGCACCAATATAGATCGAGGTGTCGGTCGCCGCGCCGCCGACAGTGACGGTCACGGCGTAGTTTCCCGCCTCCGAGGTCGCATCCGCGGTCGCGGTCATCGTGTTGTTGTAGGTGCTGCCCCCGAACAGGCACTCGGTGCAGGCCGGCCCGAAGCCGCCGCCCGGACAGTAGCTGCCGCTGCCCCCAGAAACCGGCACCGTCGACTTGCAAATAGCGTAGTTCGCGGCGGTAGGAGCGGGATAGCCAGCAGGGATCGTGTCGCCCCCGCCAACGGGGGCGGTCGTGCCAGTCGAGCCGCCAGCAGCGCTTCCACCAGCCGCGCCGGTGCCTCCGGATGCGGTCTTGCCTGCTGAGCCAGAAGTGCCGCCCGGTGCTAGCGAGCCGCCTTTCCCGCCCACGGCCCCGCCGGTCGAGGTGGTTCCGGCGGCTGGTGCAGTGCTGCTCGAAGTGGTGACTCCGCCGGTGGCTGTTGTCCCGCCGGGCTTGGTCCCACCCGCGGCTGTCGTACCGCCGGTCTTGGAGGTGCCACCTGTGATACTTGTGCCGCCAGGAGCGGAGACGCCGCCGGGAGCGGAAACGCCACCGGTGTCCGGGGTGCCGCCGGGCGCAGAAACACCGCCCGTGTCCGGGGTGCCGCCGGGAAGGGTGACACCGCCGGTGTCCGGGGTGCCGCCAGGTACAGAGACGCTACCCGCGGCCGATGCGCCGCCCGTGATTGCCGATCCCCCGGCACTGGTCGTGCCGCCGACTGGATTCCCTGTTCCGCCGGTGGCTGTGGTCCCTCCGCCACCATTCTGCGGAGAGCCAGCTCCTGAGCAGGCCATCAGACCGACGAGCGTGAACAATGGGAGCAGCGAAAGACATCGCATGGTAGGCATGATTCTCCTGAACTTCTTATAAAGGTGGCGGTTCCATATAGAAGTGATGTTTCTCTGGTCAGTGGCTCACAATATCTTGTTGATCCAACACCAAAATGTAGGCCACCGCACCAGGAAAAACTCCCTGGATTATTCTTGACTTCTCGTCCACGAGCGCTCATATAATGTAGCTGTGAAACGCATAACAGCGTTCTGGAATTCACAACCATGACTATCAACCAGGTACGGCGGATTGTGGGAAGGAAGACGGTGTCCGAGCTTGTCGTGGTGCGGCTGATTCTCTATCGGCGTATCCTGCGGGACCTGGCTTTCTCGGGCACGCGCTACGTCTTCTCGCACCAGCTTGCGGTCCTGGCAGACGTGACGCCCGAGCAGCTGAGGCGGGATCTCATGAACGTGCGCTACGAAGGTAGCCCGACGCGCGGGTACGAAGTCGTGATCTTGGAAGAACGCATCGGCGCATTCCTGGACCCGGCCACTACGCAGGCTGTGGCGCTGGTGGGTGTGGGCAACCTGGGGCGCGCCCTGTTTGCGTATTTCTTGGGCCGCCGGCCCTTGCTCCAGATTGTCGCCGCCTTTGACATCGATCCCGCCAAAGTGGACCGCATGATCAACGGTTGTCCGTCGTATCACATCAGCGAGGCCCGGACGGTCATGCGCGACAGGGGAATCAACGTCGCCGTGATCGCCGTGCCGGCTGCGGCCGCGCAAAGCGTGGCCGACACCTTGGTCGAAGCCGGGGTGCGCAGCCTGCTCAATTTCGCCGATGTCCGCTTGCGCCTGCCGCCGGACGTGTACGTCGAGCACATCGACATCGGCGTCACGTTGGAGAAGGTGGCGTTCTTTGCGAGGAGGCAGGCGACGGCCAAGCCTCCGGGCTCGCCATGAAGCCCACCGACCTCTCTCTGGTCAGCACGATTCGGGAGCGGTGTCGCGTCTGCTACACCTGCGTGCGTGAGTGCCCGGCCAAGGCCATCCGCATCGCCGGAGGGCAGGCCGAGGTCATTCCTTCGCGTTGTATTGGCTGCGGGTCGTGCGTTCTGGTGTGCAGCCAGGGGGCCAAGCGCGTGCTCAGCTCGGTCGAGGAAGTGAATGGGCTTCTGCGCAGCGGCGCGCGCGTGGCGGCGTGTGTAGCGCCCAGTTTCCCGGCGGAGATCGGCGGTCGTGATGTGCGGCACATGGTGGGATCGCTACGCAAGCTTGGCTTCTCACTGGTGTGTGAGGTGGCGTTCGGCGCCGATCTGGTGGCCCGCGCCTATCGCGAGCTTCTGGCCCAGCGTCCAGGCGAGAGCTTCATCGCCACCGCCTGTCCAGCCATCGTCAACTTCGTCGAGCGTTATCACCCGGACCTGGTACCCCATCTGGCCCCCATCGCGTCGCCCATGTTGGCCACGGCGCGGGCCCTGCGCGCGCGCTACGGCGCTGACACGAAGATTGTGTTCATCGGGCCGTGCATCGCCAAGAAAGGCGAGGCAGCCACACTGACGGGCCCGGACCGCATCGAGGCGGCCCTCACCTTCCGCGAGCTGCGAGACATGCTGGCATCCGCGGGGAGTGGCGGGGACGACGTGGTCCTGTCCGACTTCGACCCGCCTCGCGCGGGCATGGGAGGGGTCTTCCCCTTGCCGCGCGGAAGCCTGCAGACTGCGGGCATCGACGAGGATCTGACCTCCAGCGACGTGGTGTCGGCCGATGGGCGCTCGGCGTTCCCCGAGGCGTTGCAGGAGTTCTCTGCCGGTCAGCTCAACGTCCATTTGCTCGAGTTGCTGTGCTGCCGCGGAGGCTGCGTGATGGGCGCGGGGATGAGCGTGGCGTTGCCGCCGTTCGCCCGGCGCGCGCAGATCAGCCGTCACGTGGAAATCCAGCAGGCCGGTTTTGATCGCTCGGCGTGGTCGACCGAGATGGAGCAATTGCGAGACCTGCCCTTGGGCCGCAGCTTCCAGACCGTCAGCCAGAGCCTGCCCACCCCATCTGCGGACGAGATCCGCAGGGTCATGATCGAAATGGGGAAATTCGGTCCCGACGATGAATTGAATTGTGGGGCCTGCGGCTACGACACTTGTCGCGCGCACGCGGTGGCCATCTTGCGCGGACTGGCCGAGGACGAGATGTGCTTGCCCTACACCATTGAGCGGCTGAAGAATGCGGTGCAGAAGCTGGATCTGTCCAACACCAAACTGGCCAGCACACAACAAGCCTTGGTCCAGGCGGAGAAACTGGCCAGCATGGGTCAGTTGGCGGCCGGCATCGCGCATGAGGTGAACAACCCGCTCGGCGTCGTGTTGCTCTACGCACACCTTCTGCTCGAAGCCAGCGACCCGGATTCACCTCAGTCGAAGGACGTGGCGATGATCGTTGAGCAGGCCGACCGCTGCAAGAAGATCGTCTCGGGACTGCTCAACTTCGCCCGTCAGAACAAGGTCGTCTTGCTGCCGACCAAGATTGCCGACTTGGTGGAACGCTCCCTGCACGGCGTGCTGGTGCCGGCCGGTATTGAGGTTGTGGTTGAGCATCAAGATCCCGCCGCCTTAGCCGACCTGGATGCGGACCAGATCAGGCAGGTCCTCACCAATCTCTTGATCAACGCGGTGGCGGCCATGCCCGCAGGCGGTCGCCTCACCGTGCGCAGCGCATTTAGCGACGAACAAGTCCTGTTTGCAGTCGAAGACACAGGGGTGGGAATTCCCAAAGAGAACATCAAGCGTGTCTTCGAGCCGTTCTTCACCACCAAGCAGATGGGGCGTGGCACAGGGCTGGGCCTGGCAGTGAGCTACGGCATCGTGAAGATGCACCGGGGCAACATCAGGCTCAAGTCGAACTCCGACTTGTCAGCCGGACCCACGGGCACGACTTTCACCGTGACCCTGCCGCGCTTCGAGCAGCGCGACGAATCCATGAGCGTTTTGGCGCCGGAAGGTGACGGACGCGAGGACGCTCGCTGATGACCATGTTGCCACGCCAAGCGAAACCCCGCGTCCGGTGTGATTTGTGTCGGACGCGTTTTCTCGGGGAAGAAGTACGGAGTGTCCCCTGCCCATGAATGCAGCACTGAAACAAGACGCAAGGACCGAGAACTTGGAGGCTGGCCCCATGGACACTTTGCGTGTGTTGGTCATAGACGACGAAGCCGGGATGCGGGCGGGGGCGTCGCGTGTGCTCGACGGGTTTCATGTGGCGTTACCCGATACCGGCGAACAGGTTTGCCTGGAAGTGGCGCATGCGGAGAGCGGCGAGGAGGGGTTGGAGAAGATGGAGACGAGCCGGTTCGACATTGTCTTGCTCGACCACAAGCTGCCGGGAATGTCCGGCCTCGACGTGCTGGAGCGGCTCAATCAAAGACGCGACGATGCGCTCGTCATCATGATCACGGCGTACGCATCGCTGGATGTGGCGGTCAGCGCCACCAAGCGGGGGGCTTTCGATTTTCTGGCCAAGCCGTTCACTCCGGAGGAGTTGCGGGACGCGGTTCGCAAGGCAGCCCGCCACCACGTCTTGCGCTGGCAGGCTCGCAAGCTGGCGCAAGAGAAGCGCCAGGTTCGTTTTCAGTTCTTGTCGGTGCTGGTGCACGAGCTCAAAGCGCCTCTCGTGGCCGTGGAAGGCTACTTGCGCCTTTTGCAGGAAGGCGCGGCCACGGATCCGGAGACCGCGAAGCGCGCGGTGGACCGCAGCCTGGTGCGCCTCGACGGCATGCGCAAGCTGATTGTCGATCTGCTCGACCTGACCCGCATCGAGTCGGGTCAGAAGGTGCGCGAATTTTCCCCGGTCGACCTGGTCGAGGTGGCGCGCGCGGCGATCGAGACCGCGCTGCCCGCGGCGCAGGAGCGAAGCATCACGTTGGAGTTGCACGCGCCCGACCCGGTGGTGTTGCAGGCGGATCGAGGCGAGATCGAGATCATGCTCAACAATCTGGTGTCCAATGCGGTGAAGTACAACCGCGAGGGCGGCCGGGTGGACGTGACGGTGGCAAGCACGGCCCAGGGCGTGACCATGGCGGTGAAGGACACGGGCATCGGCATGAGCAAAGAAGAAACCGCCAAGCTTTTCGGCGAATTCGTGCGCATCAAGAACGCCAAGACCCGCAACATCCTGGGCAGCGGCTTGGGCCTGTCGATCTTGCGCAAGCTGGCCACGCTTTATGGTGGCGACGTGACGGTGGCGAGCCAACCCGATGTCGGGACGACCTTCACCGTTCACCTGCCGGCGGTCGCGCCGGGAAATGGCGTCGCGTAAGGGGAGTACAAATGCACGACACTCAGGGATTCATAGATGAAGGCGAAATTGTTCGCGTGTTGGCCGCCCCGGCCAGCAAGGATGCGCAGCACGTGCGCGCGGTCTTGGCCAAGGCCCGCGGCTTGGCTGGGCTGGGAATGGAAGACGTGGCCACCCTGGCCGCGGTTAGCGATCCCGAGCTGCTGGGCGAAATCTTCCAGACCGCGCGCGCGGTGAAGGATCAGATCTACGGGCCGCGGCTGGTGCTGTTTGCGCCGCTCTACGTGTCCAATATGTGCGCCAATGACTGCACCTATTGTGCTTTTCGCGCGCGCAACAAAGAGGTCAAGCGAAGGGCACTGTCACAGGAAGAGATTCGCCGCGAGGTGGAGATCCTGGTCGACCAGGGCCACAAGCGCATCCTGTTGGTGGCGGGCGAGTCGTATCCGCACCAGGGCTTCCAGTACGTGCTCGACTCGATTGCGACGATCTACAGTGTCAAGCGCGGCAAGGGCGAAATCCGCCGCGTGAATGCCAACATCGCGCCCTTGACCCTCGATGAATTCCGCGCGCTCAAGGGCGCAGGCATCGGCACTTACCAGTTGTTCCAGGAAACCTACCACCACGCGACCTACCAAAGCGTTCACCTGTCAGGCAAGAAGAAGGACTACGACTGGCGCGTCTCCGCCATGGACCGCGCCATGGAAGCCGGGATCGACGACGTGGGCATCGGCATCCTGTTCGGCCTGGCCGATTGGCGCTTCGAGATCCTGGCGCTCATGCAACACATTCGACACCTGGAGGCGCGCTTTGGTGTCGGTCCGCACACCATCAGCGTTCCGCGCCTGGAGCCGGCCATCGGATCCGAGATTGCCTCGACCCCGCCGCACGCAGTGTCTGACATCGACTTTCGCAAGATCGTCGCAATTCTGCGTCTGGCGGTGCCCTACACGGGCATCATCATGTCCACGCGCGAGACGCCCAACATCCGGCGCGAAACCTTCGCGTTGGGCGTGTCGCAGATTTCCGCCGGCAGCCGTACCAATCCAGGCGGCTACGCCGAGGCCGAAGCCAACCCAGCGGAATCCACCAGCCAGTTCCAGCTTGGCGATCATCGCGATCTCGATGAGGTGGTGCGCGACGTGGCCTCGATGGGCTACGTTCCGTCGTTCTGTACCGGCTGCTACCGTCTGGGACGCACCGGCCACGACTTCATGGATCTGGCCAAACCCGGTGCGATCAAACTGCACTGCGATCCCAACGCGCTGTCGACCTTCACCGAATACCTCGAAGACTACGCCGGCCCGGAAACGCGCAAGGTGGGTGAAGCCCTGGTGGGCAGCACCCTGGCCAACATGGATGCGCGCCAGAAGGAAATCTCCGAGGCCCTGGTGGGCAAGGTGAAGGGCGGCAAACGCGACGTCTTTGTATGAGGTCAAGTACCTCACATGAGCGAAACACGCCGCGAGCGAGACCTGCTGGGGGAGCGCGAAGTTCCCGCGGAAGCGCTCTGGGGCGTGCACACGCTGCGGGCGCTGGAGAATTTCCCGTTGGCCGGGCGGCCGGTGCACCAAGCCCTGGTGCGTGCCTTCGGCGCGGTCAAGGGTGCCTGCGCGCTCACCAATCAGCGACTGGGCGCGTGGGCCGCGGATTCGATCAAGGGTGAAGCCATCGTTCGTGCGTGCGCTGAAATGGCTAACGGGCAACTCGACGAACATGTCGTGGTGGACGTCTTGCAGGGCGGGGCAGGCACCAGCACCAACATGAACGTCAACGAGGTGCTGGCCAACCGCGCGCTGCAGATTCTGGGCGAGCCGCTGGGACACTACCAGCGCGTGTCGCCGCTCGACGACATCAACTTGCACCAGTCCACCAATGACACGTTCCCGACGGCGATGCGGGTGGCGGGCTTGTGGCTGCTGGCGACGCTGGAAAAGGAGGTCGTGGCGCTCCAGGAAGCTTTTCAGCAGAAGGAGAAAGCCTTCGCCCACATCGTGAAGGTCGGCCGCACCGAGATGCAGGACGCGGTCCTCATCACCTTGGGCCGCGAGATGGGCGCCTACGCCGAGGCCCTGACGCGCGACCGCTGGCGCATCTACAAGTGCAACGAGCGTCTGCGCGTGGTGAATCTCGGGGGCACGGCCATTGGCACCGGACTGGGTGCTCCGCGCGCCTTCATCTTTCAGGTGGTGGACACTCTCTCGCAATTGACCGGGCTGGCTGTGGCGCGCGCGGAAAACCTGGTCGAGGCCACGCAGAACGCCGACGTGTTCGCCGAGGTTTCCGGGATCCTCAAAGCCTGCGCGGTGAACCTGTTGAAGATTTCATCGGACTTGCGGCTGCTTTCGTCTGGCCCCGAGGCGGGACTGGGCGAGATCAAGCTGCCTGCGCGGCAAGCCGGCTCGTCCATCATGCCGGGCAAAGTGAATCCCGTCATTCCCGAGGCCGTCAGCCAGGCGGCCTTGCTGGTCATGGCCCACGACGCCGCCCTTGCGCAGGCGTGCGCCGCCGGCAGCCTGGAGCTGAACCCGTTCTTGCCGCTCGTCGCTCACTGTCTGCTCGATAGTCTGGACTTGCTGGCGCGGGCCGCCGGGATCCTGCGCCGCTTCTGCGTCGAAGGAATGACTGCCGACGAAGATCGTTGTCGCGCGCATGTGCAGGCGTCGACAGCCCTGGTCACCGCTCTGGTGGCGCGCGTGGGATACGAAGCTGCGTCTAACATCGCACACAAGGCGAGCGAGCGTCGCTGTTCGATTCGCGAGGTCGTTCTGGCCGAGGGCGTCTTGAGCGAGCAGGAGTTCGACGAATTGACGACGCCCGAGGCCGTGTGCCGCCTGGGCTCGCCTGAGCGGGAAGGGCAGCGATGACGAAGCTGACCACGCCCAAGGGCATGCGCTTGCACGTCGGGATTTTTGGCCGGCGCAACGTGGGCAAGTCCAGTTTGCTGAACGCGATGGTGCGCCAGCATGTCTCGCTGGTGTCCGACGTCGCAGGGACCACGACCGACCCGGTCGAGAAGCCCATGGAGCTTCTCCCGTTGGGCCCGGTTCTCTTCATCGACACGGCCGGCATTGACGATGAAGGCGCGCTGGGCGACTTGCGGGTGAAACGCACGACCGAGGTGTTCGACCGCACCGACTTGGGCCTGATTGTGGCCGCGGGCGAGTGGGGTCCTTTCGAAGAGGCATTGGTGCGCGAGATGCAAGCGCGCAAGGTTCCGCTGGTGGTGGCGTTCAACAAGTCGGATGTCGCGCCGGCCAGCGCCGCTCAATTGGCGGCCCTGCGTGAACGCGGACTCTGCACCGTCGAGACCAGTGCGGTCACCGGTGCCGGACTCTTGGATCTGCGGCAGGCGCTGCTGGGTCAAGCGCCACCCGACTATCTCGACAGTCGCGCCATCGCGGCTGATCTGGTGGGTCCGGGCGAGATGGCCGTGCTGGTGGTTCCCATCGACAAGGAAGCGCCCAAGGGCCGCCTGATCCTGCCGCAAGTGCAGGTGCTGCGCGATTTGCTGGACCACGACGCGTTTGCCTTGGTGGTGAAAGAGCGCGAGCTGCGCGCCGCCCTCGACCGTCTGCGCACGCCGCCCCGGCTGGTCATCACCGACTCACAAGCCTTTTTGAAAGTCGCGGCCGACACGCCGGCCACGGTGCCGCTCACCAGTTTCTCCATCCTCTTCGCGCGCCTCAAGGGCGATCTGGTCGCTCAGGTCGAGGGCGCCCTGGCCATCGAGCAACTGCGCCCTGGCGATCGCGTGCTGATCGCCGAAGCCTGCGCGCACCACCCCATCGGGGAAGACATCGGCCGCGTGAAGATTCCGCGCTGGCTCACGCAGTACGTGGGCGGCCGTCTCGACTTTCACACCGTGCAGGGACACGACTTCCCGGCGGATCTGTCTCCCTACCGGCTCATCGTCCATTGCGGCTCGTGCACCCTCAACCGGCGCGAAGTCCTGAGCCGCATCTTGCGCGCGCGCGCCGCCGGCGTGCCCTTCACCAACTACGGACTGTGTATCGCCTACAGCCTGGGGATCTTTGCCCGCGCCCTGGCTCCCTTTCCGGCGGCGCAGGACGTGCTTTCTCGCCATGAACAGACTCGACGCCATACTGGACAAGGATAGGCTGGACCCAGAAGACCTGGCCGTCTTGCTCGGCGCCGACGCGCCGGCGAAACATGCGTCCGTGTTGTCTGCGGCCTACGCGGTCAAGTTTCGCGAGGTCGGCCCGATTGTGTATTTTCGCGGCCTCTTCGAGCTGTCGAATCTTTGCAGCAAAGATTGTCTGTATTGCGGAATTCGCCGCAGCAATCACAACGTCGAGCGCTACACCGTTCCGGTCGACGAAATCCTCAACGGCGCACGCTGGGCATGGGAGCAAGGGTACGGTTCCGTGGTCCTGCAATCCGGCGAGCGCAGCGATCCGGCTTTCGTGGACCTGATCACGGAGCTGGTGACGAAGATCCGCGCTCTGTCGCGCAATGAGCTTGCGATAACCTTGTCAGTGGGCGAGCAGTCGGAAGCGACCTTTCGCACCTGGTACAAGGCCGGCGCCGAACGCTATCTGCTGCGCATTGAAACCAGCGACCCGGACTTGTACCGGCGACTTCACCCAGCGGATCACAGTTGGGAGCGCCGCCGCGATTGCCTGCGCCTGCTCGACAGCATCGGCTTTCAGCTCGGCTCGGGCGTGATGATCGGCTTGCCCGGCCAGAGCGTCGAGCAACTCGCCCGCGACATTCTGTTCTTCGAGCAAGAGAAGGTCGTCATGATCGGCATGGGGCCGTTCATCCCGCACGCCGATACGCCCTTGCGCGATTCGATCCGCAACTTCGCCTGGAAACGGCACGCGCAACTGGCGCTGGCCTTGCGCATGATCGCAGTCACGCGTCTGTACCTGCCGGACGTGAACATCGCGGCCGCGACCGCGCTGCAGGCCCTGGCGCCCAATGGCCGGGAACAGGGGCTCATGGCCGGGGCCAACGTCATCATGCCCAACCTGACCGATCCGAAATACCGGAGCGCCTACCAGCTCTACGACGGCAAGCCGTGCCTGGACGAGTCGGCCACGCAGTGCCGAGGTTGTCTGGAAGCGCGTATCGCGAGCCTGGGAGAAACCATCGGCTTCGGCCAGAGAGGGGACTCGCGCCGTTTTCAACGCAGCGAAGACAAACTGCGCTTCGGGCAAGGCGAATAATAGCAAGTGATTTCGGTCAGATCCAAGTCGCCGCATGCAGAGATGCGGTCTGTCTGCCGATACGGTAGAGGTACGTGAATCTGTGCGCTGATTTACGAAAAGTTCTCTTGACGATAAGCGCCCGATAATGCTACCTTCATTGTGAAACATTTCACAGCGTGAGCCAGGTAACAAGAAGGATCTGGTCAAATGACAACAGTCACACAGGACATTCAGCCCATCCTTAAGAAGTATCAGAACGCCCGACGCGACTCCTTGATCACGATCTTGCAGGAAGTTCAGGACGCGCAGGGGTACGTGTCGAAGGAGTCGGTCATTGCGATTGGCCAGCACCTCAAGCTGCCCGCCAGCAAGGTGTTTGGCGTCGCGACCTTCTACAACCAGTTCCGCTTTCATCCCGCTGGCAAGTTCCACGTTCAGGTGTGCCGAGGCACGGCCTGTCACGTGAAGGGATCTTTGTCTTTGCTCGATACCGTGAAGAACGAGCTGAAGCTCTTGCCGGGACAGACCAGCCGGGATCGCGTATTCAGCTTGGAAGTCGTCGCCTGTTTGGGGGCTTGCGGTTTGTCCCCGGTGATGTGTGTGAACGGCGAGTTCTTCGCCCGCATGACGCCGACCCGAGCGCGCAAGCTCCTCGACGGCTGTCGCAAGGAGGCCGTGCAGTCATGACCACTATGCCGAAGTCCCTGTTCGCTGCGCTCGACGTTTCGACCACGCCCGATCCTTTCGTCCTCGAGTACCTGCAATCCGGCAGTGTGGCCAAGAACAACGAGCAGGAAGCCGTTCTGGCCAAGCTTCGTCGCGACGTGGTCAGCAAGCCGGTCATCTATCTGGGCATGGGAACCTGCGGTATGGGCGCAGGCGCGGCCAAGGTGGAGAAGGCGGTTCGCCAGTATCTGGACGCCAGCCACAAGGACGTCGAGATCGTCGAGGTTGGCTGCATTGGCATGTGTGCGTTCGAGCCGATGCTCGACGTGCAAATGCCGGGCAAGCGCCGCCTGTCGTTCATGCAGGTTTCGCCCGATAACGTGGCCGGCATCCTCGACGGCGTGTTCGCCGGCAAGGTTCCAACCGCGAATCTGGTTGGTCAATTCCGCGCCGGCCCGGCCGAGGCGTGGGCCGACCTCCCGTACATGGACGAGCATTCCTTCTTCAAGCCGCAATTGCGCTGGGTGCTGGAATTCTCGGGCATCGTCGATCCCGGCAGCATCGAGGAGTATATCGCGCGCGGCGGATACAAGACGTTCCTCGAAACCATCCGCAGCAAGACCCGCGAGGTGGTGTGCGACATCGTCGAGAAGAGCGGACTGCGCGGCCGTGGCGGCGGCGGCTTTCTCACCGGCCGCAAGTGGAAGATGGCGCTCAGCCAGTCGAGCGACCAGAAGTACCTGATCTGCAACGCCGACGAAGGCGACCCGGGCGCCTTCATGGATCGCGCGCTGATCGAGAGCGATCCGCACAAGCTGCTGGAAGGCATGATGATCGCCGCCTACGCCATCGGCGCCAAGGACGCCTACGTGTACATTCGTGCCGAATATCCGCTGGCGGTGCAGCGTCTGCGCGAAGCCATCGCGCGCGCCACGGCCTACGGCCTCATCGGCGACCACATCATGGGCAGCGGGTTCAACCTGCAGTTCCACATCAAGATGGGCGCCGGCGCATTCGTGTGCGGCGAGGAAACCGCGCTCATGCACAGTATCGAAGGCCGGCGCGGTATGCCGCGACCACGACCTCCCTACCCGGCGCAAAGCGGCCTGTTCGCCAAGCCCACGGTCATCAACAACGTGGAAACCTTGGCCAACATTCCGGTGGTCATGCGCAAGGGCGCCGAGGGCTACGCCGCGGTCGGCACGGCCACCAGCAAGGGCACCAAGATCTTCGCGCTCAGCGGGAAGATCCAGCGCGCCGGTCTGGTCGAGGTGGCCATGGGCACCTCGCTGCGCACCGTGATCTTCGACGTGGGCAGCGGGCCGCCGGCAGGCAAGAAGTTCAAGGCCGTGCAGATCGGCGGCCCCTCGGGTGGCTGCATTCCGCCGCAGTTGCTCGACACGCCCATCGATTACGAAACCCTCAAGAGTGCCGGCGCCATCATGGGTTCCGGCGGCCTGGTGGTGCTGGACGAAACCACTTGCATGGTGGACTTCGCCAAGTTCTTCATGGAGTTTATCCAGAGCGAAAGCTGCGGCAAGTGCATCCCCTGTCGCGAGGGCACGCGCCGCATGCTTGAGATCCTCGAGGCCATCACGCGGCCGCGGCGCAAGGAAGAGAACATCGATGCGCTGGTTCGCTTCCAGGGCATCATGCGTCTGGCCGAGCTGGCCGAGACTATCAAGATTACCAGCCTATGCGGTCTGGGCCAGACCGCGCCCAATCCGGTGCTGTCGACCCTGCGCTGGTTCCGCGAGGAATACGAGGCGCATGTCTTCGAGCGGAGCTGCCCGGCGGGTGCCTGCAAGGAATTGGTGGGCGCGCCTTGCCAGAATACCTGCCCGGTGGGCACGGAAGCCTGGCGCTACGTCGCGCACATCGCACGCGGCGAATACACCGAAGCCTATCGGGTCATCCGCAGCGCCAATCCGTTCCCCTCGGCCTGCGCACGCGTGTGCGACCACCCCTGCGAACTGATGTGCCGGGCGGGCGCTACCGGCGGCGAGCCGATTGCGGTGCGCACGCTCAAGCGCTTCATCGTGGATCGCGTGGCTCCTGACACCTACAAGCAAGTGGTCAAGCCCGCGGCGGCCAATGCGCCCAAGATCGCGGTCATCGGTGCCGGCCCGTCGGGGCTGACCGCGGCCCACTACCTGGGCGCGCTGGGCAACCGGGTCACCGTGTTCGAGCGCGAATCCAAGGCCGGCGGCATGTTGGTTTCCGCCATTCCCGAGTACCGCTTGCCACGCGATACCTTGCAGAAGGAGATCGACTCGCTGTTGAACGCCAACGTCGAACTCAAGCTCAATCAGACCTTGGGCAAGGACTTCACCATCGATTCTCTGATGGACAAGGACGGCTACAAGGCGGTGTACGTGGCCACCGGCGCGCACGAGAGCAAGCGGCTGGGCCTGACCGGCGACGATGCCGAGGGCGTGCTCCCCAGCATCAAGTTCCTCAAGGCCTACAACCTGGAAGGCAAGCACCTGGCCAAGGGTCGGGTGGGAATCGTCGGCGGCGGCAATTCCGCCATCGACGCCGCCCGCGTCGCCTTCCGGCAGAAGGGCGTGACCAGCGTGACCGTGTTCTACCGCCGCACGAGGGCCGAAATGCCGGCTTACGGCGAGGAGATCGAGGCTGCCTTGGCCGAGGGCATCGTGCTCAAGCCGCTGGTGGCTCCCATCGGGGTCGTGGTCAAGGACGGCAAGCTCGGCGGGGTGAAGTTCATCAACAACGAGCTGGGCCCACTCGACGATTCAGGTCGCCAGCAACCAGTGCCGATTCCGGGATCGGAACATGTGGTGGATCTGGACACGCTCATCGTGGCCATCAGCGAGCAGCCTGAAGGCGTGGGGCTCAAGGATTTGAAGACCACGCGCTGGGGAACCGTGACCGTCAACCCCGAATCATTCACCACCAGTCGTCCCGGCGTGTTCGCCGGGGGCGACGTGACCTCGGGACCGAGCACGGTGATCAAGGCGATCGCCGCGGGCAAGAGCGCGGCGGCCATGCTGCAGAACTTCGTCAGCGGCAAGCTGCTCAAGCGGCTGCCCAAGGTGAAGTTGCCGTCCTTCTACGTCGAGCCGGTACAAGTGGCGGGCGAGGAAGAAGAAGGCGACGGTATGGCAGCGCGGGTGCAGCAGCCCCACCTGCCGGTCGAGAATCGTCGCGGGAATTTTGCCGAGGTCGAGCTGTGCATCTCGGAAGAGGCGGCCCAGTGTGAGGCGCGGCGCTGCTTGCGCTGTGATCTCGATTTCACCCGGCCCTTGCACTGAACCTGAGTCATCGCGAGGAATACACGATGTTTACGATTGAAATTGATAGCAAGCCCATCGAGACCAACGGGGGCGAGACCATTCTTTCGGTATGCCAGCGCGAAGGCGTCCACATTCCGACCTTGTGCTACATGGAAGGCCTGCCCCCCAGCGGTGCTTGCCGTTTGTGCATCGTGGAAGTGGAGGGCGCGCCTGGCCTGGTGCCGTCCTGTTCCTTCCCGGTCGCCAAGGACATGAAGATCAAGACCCGCTCGCCCAAGGTGCTGGCCGCACGGAAGACGATTGTGGAATTGCTGCTGTCCAATCACCCCGACGATTGTTTGTACTGCACGCGCAACCAGCGTTGCGACCTGCAGTCCTTGGCCGCCGAGTTCGGCGTGCGCCAGCGACACTACATCGGCAAGAAGAACAACCGCGACATGGACGTGTCGTCGCCCTCTATCGTGCGCGACCCGGACAAGTGCGTGTTGTGCGGCCGCTGCGTGCGCGTGTGCGAGGAGATCCAGGGCGTATCGGCCATCGACTTCATCCACCGTGGTCCCAAGGCGGTGGTGGGCACGGCGTTCGAAACCGGCCTCAATGTTTCGTCGTGTATCAACTGCGGCCAGTGCATCCTGGCCTGCCCGACGGCAGCCTTGACCGAGCACAGCTACTTGAGTGAAGTGGTGGCGGCGCTGTCCGACCCCAACAAGTACGTGGTGGTGCAACACGCGCCCGCGGTTTCGGTGACCATCGCCGAGGAATTCGGCATCAAGCCGGGCAAGGACGCTGACGGCCACATGGTCGGGGCCCTGCGCAAGCTGGGCTTCAAGCGCGTGTTCGACACCTCGTTCACCGCGGACCTGACCATCATGGAAGAAGGGTCGGAGCTGGTGAAGCGCATCCAGACCGGCGGCACTCTGCCCATGATGACCAGCTGCTCGCCGGGCTGGATCAAGTACGTCGAGCAGTTCTACCCGGACTTCATCCCCAATCTGTCCACCTGCAAGAGTCCGCAGCAGATGATGGGCGCTGTGATCAAGACTTTCTTCGCCCAGCGCGAGGGCCTCGACCCGTCGAAGATCGTCAGCGTGTCGATCATGCCGTGCACGGCAAAGAAGTTCGAGTGCGCGCGCGAGGAAATGGGCCGCGATTACGTCCCCGACGTGGACTACGTGCTGACCACGCGCGAGGCGGCCCAGCTCATTCGCATGTTCGGCATCGACATGATGGACGTCGAACCGGATCACGCCGACACGCCCTTTGGCATGCGCTCCACCGCTGGCAAGATCTTCGGCGCCACCGGCGGCGTGATGGAAGCGGCCATCCGCAGCGCGTATTTCTTGCTCACCGGCAAGGAATTGAAAGAGCTGAAGGTTCAGGAAATGCGCGGCCTGGACGGCATCAAAGAGGCCAAGATCAAGATCGGCGATCTCGAGGTGGGCGTGGCCGTGGCCAGCAGCCTGAAGAATGCGGCGCGCTTGCTGGAATCGATACGGGCCGGCCGCAAGGACATCCATTTCATCGAGGTCATGACTTGCCCGGGTGGGTGCATTGCCGGCGGTGGGCAGCCGCTGAACGGCGACCAGAATGCCATCAAGGCGCGCATGCAGGCGCTCTATCAAATCGATCGCGACGAAACCCTGCGGGTCAGCCACAAGAATGAAGACGTGGCCCGCCTGTACAAGGAGTTCCTGGGCGCCCCGCTGGGCGAAATGAGCCACAAGCTGCTGCACACGCACTATCACAAGCGAGACGTGTTGGTCTGAATCGAGTCCACGCGAAGGCTGGAAGGAAATAACCATGGCGAATGCAAAGAAGATACTGGTGGTGGACGACGATCCGGACATCCTGGAGCAGGTGAGCATGATCCTGAAGCAGGACGGTCACGAGGTGCACACGGCGGGAACCCAGGATGAGGCTGAAGAGATTCTTCTGTCGCTCAAGCCCGACCTGGCCATCCTGGACCTCATGATGGAGGAGAAGGACACCGGGTTCGTGCTCTGCCATCGCATCAAGAAGCTGTACCCGGATACCCCGGTGATGATGGTCACCGCGGTCAAGGCCGCCACCGGCCTGTCGTTTGCGGCGGACTCGGCTGTGCAGCAGTCGTGGCTCAAGGCCGACCTGCTTGTGGACAAGCCCATTCGCGCCGAAGTCCTGCGCAACGACGTGAACGGCCTTCTCAATCGCGCGGCCAGCTAGCCGACGATTTCACGCCGCGTGGCCGATGCCACGCAGCTGTCTGTGCGCCAAGCCGCATCAGCGGGCCCGGTCTATTCGCCGAAGAACTTTGGGTTTGAGATAGTCTGCTCGAAGTGCAAGGGGCCGCTGCGCCTCATCGCCCTCATCAAGACCGAGGACGTCGCCAAGAAGCTTCTCAAGGCGATGCACTTGCCGACGGAGATTCCTGAGCTTCATCCCGCCCGCCCACCGCCTCGCTCGCCCGGCGTGGCGGGTGGCGAAGATCGGGCCAGCGACGACAGGGTCAGCCGGAGAAAAGGGCACGGTTCGTTCGGTCCAACCTTGGGACTCTCACGGCGCACAGGTTCTTGTCGCGGAAACGCCGGCCCGAATGAGGGTTCCGTTCGCACCTTGAGTTGAGCCGCCTCGTTTTGCAACCGGTGCTTTTCTTCCAGCAGCCGCTGCTTCTCTTCTGTCTGCCGATCTATCAGATCCAGCAGTCGCTGTTGAGGTACACGCACGTCGCCCCGAGCTGGGTGATCCGGCGGTGGCCAGGTTGATCAGCGTCCGGCCCAGCGGCTCCGTCCGGTTGCCGGCTCTGTGGGACCGGCAACCGGCGCAGCCAAGAACTTGGCGCGCCGGTGTCGGCGTCTACTGGCAGATCGACGCTACCATACGGGTCAGGTGCTCGGCGCTGCTGTAGAGGGACACAGCGAAGGTGCCTCCGAAATTCGTGAGTTTCACTTCGTCTCCAAGACTGGCCAGGTTCGGTTGCTCCATGGCAATTTGCGGGCTCGAATGCGTCGAGCCATCTGGGTTGAAATACAGGAAACTGACGGAGCCGTCAGGGTAAAGCACGGCAAAGCCAGCTCCAGTGCCGTCACTTCTGCCGTCTGCACTCCAGAATCCTGCGTAGCCGAGACCGCCTAAGAAGGAATGCGTCGCGCCGACGGGTAGGCCAGCGTCGCCTGAAGCTGAGTTCGACACAAATGTTGCCAGCAGTGAGGCCGCGTTCAAGGACGAAGTCCCATTGTAGACTGTGACAAACCCCTGCGACGTGCCTGCCACGGCAAGAAACGCCTGAGAGCCGGACAGATTGGCCGACGGGAGGGTCACTGGACTGGCAACCTCCGCACTGAACGGATCAGACGCATCGACGAAGGTCAAGTGGGGGAGGAACCCTGAAAGGCTAAAATAGGCAATGGCGAACGTGCCCCCCGAGAATGCAACTTCGCCCTCGGCAGGGTTGTAACCCATGACGTAGCCGGATGGATCGTCTGTGGGTATGACGCGGGTGATCTGGGGATTGGATCCGTCAGCTCCGAACTTTCCGAGCTTGATAGTCTGGTTGCCATTTAGAACTATGGAGGATGCAACGAATTGACCGTTGAGCCATTGCACGTACGACTGATTGTGGTTGTAGTCGGAACCCACGGACACGAATAGCGTGGTCAGAGTCAGGCCCAGGTTCTTGTCGAGGAACGCGAGGTACACGCCCCAGCCGCCTCCTGATGTCGCGGCGCTGTAGATAATGGCGATTTCTCCCGTGGGCGCGAGGGCGGCGCCGTTGATGTAGATCCCCGAATCGCCAGCCGCCATCAGCAGGGGTGTGGCATTCCCCTTGTTCGTACGTTTGATCGGGTCGAAGTGTTGCACGTCGATGCGATTGACGTTGGCGCCCGTGCCGCCGTCGGTTGAGGCAGGACCATAATAGGCATTGAACACAAGGAACTCCGTGGCGGTTAGCACACCGACGCCGGATGTGTAGTTGGGGTCGGAGTCGCCCGTGGCAACCAGACCGAAGTTGCTGGGGGTCTGCCCCGTCGCGCAAGTGTTTCCAGTAGCCCCGGCGGTGCCCGCATCGCGTCCACCCGAGCCAGTCGCGCCACCTGAGCCGGTTGTGCCGCCCAAGCTGGTCGCGCCGCCCGAGCCGGTCGCGCCGCCCGCGCTTCCGCCTGAGCCGCCGCTGCCGGCGGCAGCGTCTCCGGGATTCGTGACGGGAGCGTCAACGCCAGCGTCGCCTCCACCTGAGCCGCCGCCGCCGGCCCCAGAGTCGTCGCCGGGATTCGAGACGGCGGCGTCAATGCCAGTGTCGCTGGCGCCCGAGCCGCCGCCGGCGCCAGCGCCTCCGGTTCCCGTGACGGCGCCGCCCACCCCACCGGTGCCGCCACCCGCACCGCCACTCGCCACGCCGCCATCATTCGTGGCGACGAACTCGTTGGTCACGGGATTGTAATTCTTGTCGATGGTGGGATCCGCGCACAAATGGGTTATCGACGTGCACATCTGGCCAGTGGGGCAGTCGATGTTTTGCTGACATTGATCGCGACACTTCTGGTCGAAAGCACACACCAAGGGTTTCGTGCACTGGCTGTTGTACTGGCAAGTGGCCGTCTCCAGTGGCTGACAGGTATTTCCCTCAGCGGCGGTGATACACCGCTCACCATTGGGGCAGTCGCGCGATTGTGCGCACGCCTTGACACAGTACCCCTGCACGCATTGAAGCAGATTCTGGCAGTCGCTAGCCAGGAAGCACTTGGGAGTCGCCGGCACCTTGCTGGAACTGCTGCAGCCTTCCAGGATCAACCAAGCCACCAGAATAAATGAACCGCGGACACCTTCAGAAAACCCTCGATGCGCCATTTGTTTGACTCCATGTTTCAAGAGACGATGCGGAGAACGTATCACGTTCTCTCCCGTCCTGTCCCAAAACCTTCTCCAGTTGCGCCGCGAGCCGGTCCAGGCCCAGGGCGGCGTAGTTCACCTCGTCCTCGACGTCCATCCGCCCGACGGATATGGGCTTTGCTGCCGAAGGCCAGCTCACCCGCGGTTTGGGACGCCTTTGCGGCGCTTCGCTTTCGCTCGGTTCGGTGCTGCACCTTTAGACTTCCATCGGACGCCCCCTCGCGGGCCGCCGCCCTCCCCTTTGTTTCAGCGCCCTTGTCTCGTGAGCATAGTCCGAAGAAACGCCATTTTGCCTTCACCGAATCGCATCCGCAAAAACGCCGACAACAGAGATTCCGTAAACCACACTAGCCAACGTCGCTTTCCCGACGTCATGCCAGATGACCTACCTGGATGCCTAGCAACTGTCTGCGTCTTGCACCTGGCGTGGCTTCGCCATTCCATTCACGAACGCATGGCCTTGGGTAGAGGGCGGAAGTGGGTCATCAGGCAGACAGGCGTTCACCTGCACGAACGAGATGTCGGCTTGTACGCCCTACCTGCAACTTCATCCCTATACCCGGCGCGGGCGAGCGCGAGCGCATCGTTCCTGCGGATCGACATCTGCGATCGCGATGCCTGTCTTGCGCCCCCACCGAATGAAGTACTGGATCAGTCGCTCCTTGTCGTGCCTCGTCTTCTATGCGTAGCCGTCCCTCGCGAGGGTCGCGATGAACTTGGTCAGGTGACGGCGTGATGGAGGCGGCCATCCGCAGCGCGTATTTCCTTCTGACCGGCAAGGAATTGAAAGAGCTGAAGGTTCAGGAAATGCGCGGCCTGGACGGCATCAAAGAGGCCAAAATCAAGATCGGCGATCTCGAGGTTGGCGTGGCGGTGGCCAGCAGCCTGAAGAACGCGGCACGCTTGCTGGAATCGATACGGGCCGGCCGCAAGGACATCCATTTCATCGAGGTCATGACTTGCCCGGGTGGGTGCATTGCCGGCGGTGGGCAACCGCTGAATGGCGACCAGAATGCCATCAAGGCGCGCATGCAGGCGCTTTATCAAATCGATCGCGACGAAACCCTGCGGGTCAGCCACAAGAATGAAGACGTGGCCCGCCTGTACAAAGAGTTCCTGGGCGCCCCGCTGGGCGAAATGAGCCACAAGCTGCTGCACACGCACTATCACAAGCGAGACGTGTTGGTCTGAATCGAGTCCACGCGAAGGCTGGAAGGAAATAACCATGGCGAATGCA
>Ga0265316_10000443_pt1 | contig 47115 bp, 37 predicted proteins | sample 4522metaG_FD_202092 | JGI IMG/M metagenome (GOLD analysis project Ga0265316, IMG submission 202092) | Rhizosphere microbial communities from Carex aquatilis grown in University of Washington, Seatle, WA, United States - 4-5-22 metaG | ecosystem: Host-associated > Plants > Roots > Rhizosphere >... | reverse complement strand
ATAGTTAGATTTTTATAATAATCAATAAGATAAAACATAATACATAATGTAGCTATTCCTCCCTTTTCCTCAAAAATTAGTCCTGTTGTAATAATAGTAATAACAATGCTTACTAAATAATTTTTTATATAAATAATTCTGGTGTCGATCTTAAAAAACAGAATTTTTATTAATACAATTATAACTGTAATAGCGAATATTAATCCAAATTTAAAATAAACACTTATTAAGCCTAAATCAGATAAATAAAATCCATAACTGGTTGATAATTTTAACATACTAACGCCATAGGCAGATCTTTCTGTAGGAACACCATTTCCTAAGAAATAGGTTAAATGGTTTTTCTGAAAATGAAATAGAAAGTAATTTGCAGCTTTTATACGAATATAGTTGGCTCCTTCCTGGCTGTGTTTTAACGTGAGGGTTATTAAATCATTAATGGTATCTTTCATTAAAAAGCCTAAAACAGAAATTACAACAACAAACAAGGCAAATAATGCAAGACGATTTTTTATTCGTTTATTGATTAAAATATTTACATATGATATTAGTACCAATGACAGAATTAATTGTCTGCCGGCAAGTAAAAGTGAAACACTTAAAGACAATATTATTATTGAGAAGGAAAACCAGGTAAATTTTTCAAAAATTTTTTGAAAAGCAATAAAATACGAAAAAACCATAATTGATGCACCTGGCATAAAAATACGTAAGGTTCCTCTGTCAAAAAATACCATCGAATCTGTTATTAATATAGGATATAATACTTTTTGAATTATGTATATAATACAGAATAAGAACCCTAAACCAAGAATCATATTTTCCAGTTTTTTTGGTTCAGGAGTTAAAAAATGAAGAAGAAAATAAAATAGATAAAAATAAAGTGCTCTCTGTTCATACAAGGTTAGGCTTGCATCTTGGTTATGAAATTTATCAGCCATAAAAACGCTTATGGCAACAGATATGAATAGGAACAATATTGGATATTTAAAATTTTCTTTTATCTGATTTCTTCCTTGGTATGTGGCATAAAGCAAGATTAAAAATATGATAATTCCTAAAGCCAGAAAATCTAAAACCCTGCTTCCTTTTCCCAAACCCTTTATTTGATAAGCCGAAATAGAACAAATCATTATAAACCAACAAATGAAATTTTTTTGCATAATTTCAATTTAGTTTTGATTCTGGTACTTTGAATTCGGTCACTCTTAAATAATAAATTTTGGCTCTTCCATAAATATTGGTATCCTTTTCAATTGTGTATTTTTTCTTTAGATATTCATACAACATAGGTCGATGGTAATCAACAGAATATTTTATATCTACTTGTTCGTCGGCAACCAAACAAAACTTAGAAGTTTTTAAGGAAAGTAAAATACTGTCTAATTGGTTTACTGTGGTAATATTTGATAAAAAATTAGTTGTAAAACAAGATGAATCAGGTATTGGGTATATTTTGCTATTCCCTGAATAATAATAGTCAAAGATTGGAGCCAAAACTCCTCTATAAAATAAAATAGGCCTAGAATCTTTAATTTCTGTTTTAAGATATTTAGCAATATACTTATAATCGTATTTTTTAACAGGTATCTCAAATTGTAAAAAAGCTGAAGCAAGAAAAATGAATAGTACCAACATTGATAATATTTTCTTGAAATAATTGTTCGATAGAAATTTCCAGATAAATAATACACTGAATAAAGTTAGCAATGGATAAACTACAATTAAATATCTTTCAGTAAAGTATACTTGAGAAAAAGCAGTCAAAACAATAATATAAAGAAAATATATTACAATAATTGAAAACAGTAATGAACCTGTATTTTCATTACTGAATATTTCTTTTATTTTGTTTTTTACTATAAGAGTTGCTAATGCAAATATGAAAATACAAGAAATTAAAAGCTTAAAAATGAATTTCCCAAATTCGTTTAAAGGTAAAACTTGAATTGAAAATAAATAATTTTGTGTTCCCTGGCCAATTTCCTTAATTCTTGCTAAGAATCCCTCAGGTGGTAGCAATGATTGAACATGAAGTGCATATTGGTTCATGAAAATTTCATAAAGAAATAACAAAGGAACAATAATGATGACCATTATACAGCAATAATAAAAGAATTCTTTATACCTCTTTTTTAATAAAATATACATACCATTTGCGAAAAGGAAGAAACAGAAATAATAAAAAGTATAGAGACCAATAAAAGCAATTAAAAAATAGAAAGCCTTGAATTTATTTTGTCTGTCACTGGAAAGAAAACCCTTATTATAAAAATATAGAAGAAACAATGATAATAATGTTGAAAAAGCATAGTGACGTATTTCAGTTCCTGCCCACATTATAAAAGGGTTGCATAAAAAAAGTAAAACAGTAAATATTGGATTAACTTCCGGAATATAAATTTTCGACAGTTTAAAAATTATTAAAGCAGAAATAACAATTGATAAAAGAGAAAATAATCTTGAAAATAAAATGCTGTTGTCAATGTGTCTCCATAAATTCAAGATTATAAAATAAACAGGAGGTTGTCCTTCAAAATTAAGAGCCTGGTGTATAGTACTTACAATATTTCCCTCAGTACTTTTTAATGAATAAACCTCATCCTCCCAAATATTTAATGAAATATTTAAATAGAAAATAAAAGCAAAAAAAGCAGCTAGTATTAATCCCAAATAAAGAAATTCTTTATGTTTAATTCCATTTATCATATAGTAATTTTTTATATTTTTCGTGAATATGTCCGTTCCATCTGGCCCAACCTAAAATTCTGTAAACCTCTTTTTTCACTATTTTTTTCAAGGTAATATTCTTATCCAAATTTTTTAAACCCGAAATTGCCAGGTAATGCATGAACTTTTTCTTGTAGGGATGCAAAGAAACATAATGCCAGGGCTTTTCTTTTCCATTAAAATGAATGATGACCGGATTATTTTTGGCCTGAATAATATCTTCTTTTGAATATACATCATTTATTATATTAGGATATATATAATAAATTCCTATCTGTTGATTCCATTCTGGGGGCAGTTTTTTGCATTTATTATAAAGAATTGCATTTAATGCATCCTGATCAAAAAATCGGTTTTTATTATAATTTTGATTTAAATATTCTATCAACTTTGGAGTAGTATCAAATGCATTCCACTTTTCAACATCTATTAAAAGCATACCTGCATTAAAATAATGGAATTCTTCAGGTATATTTAGCCGTTTATTTTCCATCATATCCACAGCTGCAACATCATTAACTACGCCAATAATAGAACCATTCATTTCAGTTTCCCATAAAGTTGTGATATCACCATTAATTATAATATCACCATCCAAGTACAAAATTTTTTTTACATTTCTATTAATAATTTTGGGAATTAATATGCGATAATAGGTTGCTGAAGAAATTCGACTATCAGTTCTAAAACTTTCAAATATGGCTTTTTGTATATGATAATATTCAAAATCAGAATTATATTTATTGGTAATGTTTTGCAATATATTTATATTCTCATTTTTTAAATTTGAACTAAAAATATGAATATAGAACTTGATTGATTTGTTCGTTTCAAATAAAGATACCAGCATGACCCCTGTTGTCATAACAAATTTATCATCAAGTGCACAAGCTATATGAATTGTTTGTTTTTCCATTTATTTTGCTGAAATGATTAAGGAGCAAAGGATTTCGAATTTCTGACTTTAATTAGCAAGTCATCTTTTGCATCTCTCAATTGATGCGCACCTATATCGATAGGTTGTCCGTCGAAATTTTTTTTTCCATTTATTATTTTAAAGATATTTAAATTATTATACCCTTTTCCTATACAGGGAGAATGGTTTCTTAACCTGAAATCATTTTTGGCAATATCAACAAATAAAGGATCAGCCTGAAAAGAATGCTCCCCTATATTCTTTCTTATTTCATTTGCATTTAAAAAGCAATTATAATCCTGATTAAGGGTAGCTTCACCAGCTTGAAAATTGCCATAACAATTAAATACTATATTGTTTATAAAGCTAACGGTTTCATGAGTTAATGACAACAAATTCCTTATATTAAAAAATGTATTATTAATAATGGCTGCATTTGAGCCAAATGGGCCAAGCAACTCAAACACTAATTCTTTGATATTAATAAATTCATTAAAATAAATGTTTGGATTTTCCGAACGATTATATACGGCAATTTCAGCATTTTCAAAGCAGTTGTTCATTATTAAAACATTTTTTGCATGATCCAGGTAGATTAAATTTCCTGTATTATCCCGTAATAAATGATTTCTTTCAATTAATCCGGTAGATATAAAATCCAAATCATCACTATTGGAAATTATGCAAAACTTATTACCTGTTCTGGAATGATCAATTACATTGTCATGAATGTTGAAATATTTTACGCTTTCCAATTGCAGGCAATCACCTCCTGAAAAGCTTTCTGAAGTATTGATGAAATATTTTTGGTTTACATCATGAATGTAAGTTCCGGATACTTCAATTGAGTCCAGTTCTTTGGTAAAACAACCATCGTCGCCTGTCATATAAATTTCACAATTTATTATTCGAAATAGACGAGTTGAGGCAACATTTCGCACACCCCATTCACCTCCATGAATTTTACAATTAATAATGGCACCCCCTGTTGAATTAAAAAAATGAAGACATGTTTGGGCATTATTTGTCGATTCAATTTCAAGGTCTTTTATTATTACGTTTTTTAAAGATCCCAGATCAAGAACTTTTTCGTTATTAGGGACAGTGGATTTTAATATGGGCATGGCGCCTAAACCGTAAGCTCCGATGGTAATATTGTTTGCACTTGGACGCATTTTAAAGTTTACTTGTAAGGTACTCCCTCTTTTAAAAAGGTAAGTATATCCTTCTTTCCATTGTATATCATCCCACGAATTAAAAGGTCTTAATATGGTTCCTTCTTTCAAATCATAATAACCTGGATCAATATATATAATGTTTTTTTGTGCGGAAGCCACAACAGAAATATTAAATATCAAAATAAGCATGTGAATGCCCATTTTATAAGAAGTAAGAATGATAGTTATGGTACTCTTCATAGGAGTTTTTTAAAAAGAAGTTTACCCGCATTTAAAAGAAACAGAAAATTTCCAATTAAGTACCTCTTCCACATTCTTCTGGGTTCGAGATATAACCGGTAAATCCATTCCATATTTAATTTTCTCATCCAAAGGGGCGCACGTTTAATATCACCTGCTATGAAATCTATAATGGCACCACCTGCAATGCACATCTGAACGTTAGTTAAACGATTTCTGATTTTACTAATCCATAATTCCTGCATAGGTACGCCCATACCAACAATTAGAATATCCGCTTTATTAAAATTTATGTCAGAAATAATTTGTTCCTCTTCAACAGTAGAAAAAAATCCATTCCAGGTACCTACTATATTTATATTATGATATTGTTTTTCTAAATTAAGTTTAGCTCGCTGAACAGCTCCTTCACTGGATCCTACTAAATAAATTCTTTTATTTTTTTTAACTCCGGATTGAATAATTTCAGGTATTAAATCTGTTCCGTTAAGATTATCTTTAAAATGCACATTTGCCAGGTAGGAGCCTATTTTAATACCAATACCATCATTGAAAATAAAATCAGATTTATTTAGTGCGTTTCTGTATTCAGCATTAATTTGAGCAACATTAAAACAATGCGCATTTACAAAAAATATTGATTTACAAGTAATACCGGATAATACATCAGAACATATTTTTAATGCATCATCTTTGTTAACTACATCAAGAAAAATATTAAAATATGACTTTCTCATATAGTTTGTTAATTAAACTCCTGAAATAATTTTGAAGCAAATTCTTTCCAATGAAATTCTTTCTGAAATTTCTTATAATTCTCTTTGGGTAGTGTTTTATCACCAGATAGAATATCGTCAACAAGTCTTATTAATGAATTGAAGTTATCGTAAACGAAAATATATCCTAATTCTGATAAGTCACTAAAAGATGCTTTATCTGGGCCAACTACCAGCGCTCCATAGGCAACAGATTCTGCTAATGCGCCGGAACTTAGTATACTATCGCTACTATAAGTGAATAATACAATCCGGCCTGATGACATCAATCTTCCCAGGTCATTGTTATTCGGAAATTTGTCTTCAATACTTATTTTATAATTTGAATAAGTCATCAATTTTTTCAAATAACCAGTATCATAACACTTACCAATTATTTTTATAACATATTTTTCTTGTAGGTTATTTTTATATATGTTTTCAAGAAATAAATCTATACCCTTATATGGAACCAGTGAGCCCCAGACTAAAATATCAAATTCTTTCTTTTCATTTTCAAATATCGGGCTATTGATTACGGGATGCGGAAAATAGAATACATGCTTCAAACTCATTCCATAACTTGTGACAAGTGATTTTCCTTCACGGGAATGTGTAATAATCAAATCGCTTTTTCTCATTAATATTTTAAAAATGTACTTTTTTAACCATAGGTGATCTTTTGAATGTGAAATTTTATTATGGACTGTCCAGACAATCCTGATTCCTTTTATTTTGCAAAAGTTTAGTAAAATAACTAAAAAGATGGATTGGAAAAAACCTCCTTTAAAATCAGGTATTTTCTCAATCCAATTAAAAAATATAGTATCAATCTGAGTTATATATTTCAGAACATTGAAAATTCCTGAATTTGAAGGATTGTTTTTATTTAGAAATAAAAAATTGTTACTGTTGTAAGTTATAAAATTATCAATATAAGGATTGTAAATTTCACTTTTAAATCGTTTTGTAACAGGATATATATATGCTTTGTGCATAAATTGAGTTCATATATTTAATTTGAAATCTTGGATTTTATCAAACTTACCAAAGGATTACCTTTTTTATCAGAGATTTTTTCTTCATTGTAATATTTAGTATAATAATGTCCGGACATTCCCTTTTTAAAATTCATATCGTTAAATACAATTTCATAATTGGATAAGTTATTTGTTTCCAATCCTTTAATTACTTCAATAAAGGCTTCTTTACGGGTATAATTTTGCCTGGTAACGAGTAGTGTCAGGGTTGCATACTTCATTAATAAATAGGAATCGGCAACAGCACCAAGAGGCGGAGAATCAATTACAATATAGTCGAAATTATTTTTGAGATAATTAAATAATTTATCACAAGCGCCAGATTCGATTAGTTCCGCAGGATTTGGAAGTACAGGTCCTGCTGGCATAAAAAAGAGATTTGGTACGAATGATTTTACAATAATATCATCAGCCAGTGCTTTATTTACAAGATATGGAGATAATCCTATGGAATTATCCACGTTAAACTTGTCATGCAATACAGGACGCCGCAAATCAAAATCTATGATAAGAGTTTTATAACCAATTGATGCAAATGAAGCAGCAAGATTAAATGCCACAAAACTTTTTCCTTCAAAAGGCATTGATGAAGTAATGAGCACTGTATGAGAACTTCCAGTTTTAGGTTTAATCAAAATGTTTGTACGAAGTTTTCGGAATGATTCTGATACAGAAGACCTTGGACGTTCTGCTACCACAGCTTCGCTTTTATGCCTGCTCCTGTAGATTACTCCTAATACTTTATGATCAGATATATGTTCAATTTCAAACGTACTGATAAGTTTGTCGTTGAAAAAATCCTTGATTAGAATGAATAATGTAGGAATAAGCAATGCGAGGAAAAATGCAAGCATAAGGTTTACATTTCTCATAGGAAGAATAACATTTGAAGTTATTGATCGGGCGGGATTTAATATTTCATAATCGGGATAATTCGAAGCCCTGGAAATTTCAGCTTCAGCTCGTTTCTGCAATAAAAATGTATAAATAACATCGTTAAGTTTAAATTTTCTTTCCATTCCAACCAGCCTGATTTCTGTCCTGGGGAGTTTTGAAATTTCTCCAGACATTTTTTCATAGCGATAATTAAGTTCGTTTATAGATAGGTTTATAGTATTCAGATTATTCCTTACATTTTCCAATATCGTTTGTCTTTGCATTTTTATTTTGTTCTCAATTTGACCCAAAAACAAATTTTTATTGCTATTGCCATTTAGGATATTAGATCTTTCGGCGTTTAACGAAATCAGTTCGGTTATTAACTGATTCATTATTGGATCTGCTACATTCATTGTTGATGGGGGCACTACACTGGAAACGTCTTTATTTTTATCAAAATAATCAATGATGTAATTGTAATATCGTTTTTGGATTTCCAAATTTGCCTTTTCGGTTTCCAATTGGCTCATCTGGTCATATATTCTTTGGCCCTGAAAGCTTAAGTCCGTAACCTGGTTTGCTGTTCGGTAATCACGCAATTTGGATTCAGAAGTAACTAATGAATCGGATATTTGTGATATTTGAGAATCAATAAATTGGATTGTACTTACTGAGGCCTTGTTTTTCTTATCCAGGTTGGAGCTTAGATATAAATCAAGATATTTATTCATGAAAGCAATAATTTTTCTCAAATTTTCTCCCCTGTAGGTTATATTTATAATAGAAGCTAAAGGTGAAACAGGTTCTACTTTTATCTCTTTTAAATATTGCATTGTTAAATAATCCAGGTGATGAAATTTGAAAAAGAATTTTGAATCGGGATCCTGATTCCGGAATTTTTTCTGATCAAGTGTTACTGAAAATCTGAATGAGTTGTTGCTGACAGTTTGATTAAACTTATATACAGCGTTCAAATCAAAGGATTTTCTTTTATCCTCAACTTCATTATCTACATAATTATATAATGCTACTTCGTCCTTAGATGCTGATAGCCTAAAAGTTGAATCATTTAAAATTTCAATATAAAAATTAACATCTATTGGTTGAATATGCGACTTGTCAATATTGACAGTAAATGGAGCTTCCTGATACATTTCCTCAACACTCCTAATACCCAATAATCCTTCTGTTTGGTGATAATATCCAACTTCCAAATTCAAACTGGTTATAGTTGATGAAACCAATGCAAATGACGTTAGCATGGTTAACTCGTTATCAATATTCTTATTGTTTTGAAGAATATCCATTCCTTTAAACAACTCATTTGAATTTAAAAGTGAGGATCGATCGTTCTGGGTTAATAATATTGAAGCGTTTACTTCATAAACTTCATTTGAATATTTATTAATCATTATTGCTATCAAAATGAATAGAATAATACAAGTGATATAAAAAAGCTTATAATCCAAAGCTTTTTTAATAAATTCCTTTATCAGCGAACCTGCTGATATTTGTACAATTGAATTTCTCATTACATATCTTTAGTTTTGTATACTTATAGTTTAATAATCATCAGCTGTTCTAATAAGTTATTGTTAAAACTTTACCTGGAATAGAACAAGTACAGCTATTAAAGTGGTAATTGTGGTTAAAACAGTCGAGTAGGTAATATTCTCATAACTCCATGAAATATTTCTGAGGGGTTCTACAACGATTACATCGTTCGGTAAAATATAATAATTTTCACTACCAATTATTTTAGAGTTAGAAAGATCAAGTTTGAATTGTTTTAATTCGTTATTCACCTGTCTTATTAGAAATATACTTTTATGACTTCCATATCGTGTAAATCCACCTGCTAAAGCAATTGCGTCGTAAATATTTATTTTATCAGAGGTAAAAGGAAATACACCTTGATGATTTACTTCACCCATTACAGTAACTTTATTATCAATAAACTTAACTAAAACTGCGGTATTTGAGATGTACTCACTTAATGCTTTTTGAATTTTAGCGCTAGCTTGGGAAGTTGTAAGACCACCAATATTTATATCACCAACAAAAGGAAAATTTACATTGCCTTTTTCATCTACCAGATAACTTATCAAGGCCGTTGATAAATCACTTCTCAATGGATCTGAAGTATTAAAGATCAATGCATTCTTTTCATCTGTACTTAGAACTTTGATATATAAATTATCAAATGGAAGTATCTTTTTTTGTTCTCTTGGATTATTTGCGGGCGCTGGTATTTTTCCTAGATCATTAAAATACTTTACTTCTTTAAATGGCATACAAGAGACAACTAAAACCGATATTAACAATATTAAAGAACTTTGAAAACTGAAAATTTTATTCATAGGTTTAAAGAATGTAAATTTATTAAGTTCCGGTTCCCCTGATCACTGTACCAACAGTTTTAAATAACAGAACCAAATCAAGTCTTGGTGACCAATTGTCAATATAATCAAGATCCAATTTCATCCATTTTTCAAATTTAATATTATTTCGATTAGGTTTAATTTGCCATGAACAAGTAATTCCAGGCCTAACAGATAAACGTCTCAGCTGCCATCTTTTGTACATGCGGGTTTCGCTTTGCAATGGTGGGCGAGGACCAATAAGAGACATTTCACCTTTTAGTACATTAAATAGTTGTGGAATTTCATCGAGACCAGTTTTTCTCAAAATTTTTCCAACAGTGGTTATACGTGGATCGCTTTTAATTTTAAAAACGGGACCATCCATCTCATTTTGTTCTTCCAGATGTTTCCTCAATTCTTCAGCATTGTAAACCATTGTTCTGAACTTGTATAAATAAAATTGCCGTCCTCGAAGCCCAACCCTTGCTTGTCTGAACAATACAGGACCTGACGAGGTAAGTTTAATACCAAGCCCTATCAAAATTAACAACGGAGATAAAAGTGAAAGCAACAAAAAAGAAATGTAAATATCAGATGCTGCTTTTAACGCAATACCGAATGAATTAGTAGGAATATTTACAAATGTAAGAAAGGTGGTATTGCCAATTTTAGATAACTTACCATTGGTTAAATAAACCGGAGACGATAAAGAACTTAAGCGGAACACCACACCTATTTCTTCACAAGTCCTGATAACCGACCTAACTTCTGAGGGAACAAAATCATTTTTGAGATATAACACTTCATCAACTATGTCGATCTCTAGTAAATTACTTAATGTTACAACAGATTTTTCGGGCAGAATTTTAATTTTATGTCCGAATTTTTTTGTTAAATGGGTTGAGTCAGAAAAAATTAGAAGAATTCTATATCCCCATTCTTTCTTTTCTATTAAATCTTCTATGAATGATTCTGAAGTTTTATCAGCAATTAAAACAATATTCAGATAATTATAACCCTGGGCTCTAAACCATTTAAACAATTTATATTCTATAATTCTGAATGAATACAAAACAGCTAATCCTATTAATGCGAAAGCAATTATAAATGAATGTGAAATAGTATCCAGATTAAATAATAAATGATAAAGATACAGGATAACCAAATTCAATGCTGTAAATTGGATATATTGGAAAAACAACCTGCTCTTACGGCTAGTTCTGGGTATCTGAGCTACATTGCATATTTGAAGTATTAACAACCATGACGGCAACATATATAAAAACAATAACAAATAGTTTCTATCAAACAAGAATAATTTGTCATCACCAATTTCAAATAAATTAAAAGATATCTGGAAGATTACGGTTAAAATAAAAATATCTATGAATCCAAGTACAAAATTTATCAGATTCCTTTTTTTGAGAATATAGAATATGCTTAATCGTTGTAATGAATCTAAAATTTTCACAATTAATTTTTGCAAAAATTTTAGGTTTTTATTTATATAGTCTATTTGTATACTTTTTAACATCAATTAAAGGGTTTAAAAAATGAATTTGATTCGGGTTTTAAATTGTTAACTTTTTTAGAAATAAAATATGTTATTCCATTGATTTCGCACATATCTAAAACGATGAATCCATTCTTCTCCAATATGGAAATAGCCTTATTTTTAGGCAAAGGTTTAAATTTTCTTCTATATAGCATTTTGTAAATCCAGGTAATAACAGGAATTCCTGAAGACGTATTTTGGTCATGAGGATTAATAAATAATAATTCACTTTTGTTCATTGAGGAATTAAAATCATTTTTTTTGTTTTTATTTTTTCCTCCATCAAAAAAACATCCGACAAAATTTCCCCCCAATGGAAGAACCCGATTCATTGCTTGAAGGCAATATCGTATCAGTTTTATATGGTTCATCAATTTAAGGTTAACAACAGTCTTAACCTGTTTTAATTCCTCCGGGCCATATAAATAATGACGAACTGATGAAAGTAGAATTAAGTTAGTATTTTGGGTAATTTCAAATTTTTCGAGATAATTATAGACCTCTTTTCCTGCTTCTTCAATTAGATCATCAAAAATTGAAAATTCAGTTGCATGACCAGTATACGAAATGCTCCTTTCTTTTTTTAGGGAAGCATCTGCATTTTCGGTTAAAATTAGGGTATTTTTTATTGATTGCAGTTCCATAAAAATTTATTGGGTTGCGAAGTTAACGAAAAAATTCATATAAAATAATTTTATCTAACTTCTTTCACATCCTCTTAGTTTTTTTTCTTCTTTAAAAATATTGTTTTATGTTAAAACGGATGTGTTATGTTGTTTGTTCAAATAAATTGGATGATAAAGTTCTTAAAAAAATATAAAATAAAACCTTTGTAAGTAAGGACACAATTTACAGCGTAAATTCGATAATGAAATTAACTAAAAATAAATTTTATAATATTTTAAATTAAAGTAAGCTGATAAAAAAATATGCAAATTAGAGCATAATTTTTAAATACAAAATTTATTTTTCAGATTTTTTTGAACAAACCTAATTCTACCCAACATCAGCCATGCTGCGGCTTAGAGATGCTAATCATAAATATAAATAGCATGACATTTGATTAAAAAACTTAGGATATTACGGTTTGTCAAATGGGAGATTAATCATGTATTTAGCAGCGACTGATTCTATTGATGTTTTTGAAATTGTCTCTTTTTTATAAGAGTTTATTGCTTCGATATCAGATTTCCAAACACAATCACCAGGTGCAAAAAGACAAATACTTCCTTCGCAATATTTCTCGTATAATTTACCATTTAGATAATAAATATGTTCTTTACTTATTTGAGTAGGGAAAATATGCATACCAGGCGGTATATCTGATGGTTTGAACCAAAGTTTGATTTCTCTTTCAGCATCCTCGACATTTGCGGAAGCATGTATTAAATTATCTATTCGCTGTCCTATCTCTTGTCCGGATTTATCTTTCAGTATAACAACAGTACCTAAGGCACGAATACATCCCGGATGTTTTTCTCGTGCTTCATGTGGATCTGTTGGTCCGCAAATTGTTCGTACTTTCTGGATTGCATCTTCGCCTTGATAAACAAAGGCTTTTACCCTGCGCTTCCAAACTTCGTCTGGATAATGTGCAATGCCCATTAAATAATCAATAATAAACGGGAAAAATATTTTTCCCTGATGTTCTGCGTAATGCTGTTCGGCAAGCATTTTACTTACTTGTACAATCTTTGCACCGGCAAATCTTAAGCCTGTATGAAATTCTGAAAGCTGAGATAATACATATCCGGTTAGCGAATTCTTTAAAGCGTCCGGTTTAATAAGTACTAAAGTCTGTTCAATATTTTTATGATTCATTATTAAATCATTTTTAATTGAACAAAGATAAGATATATAGATGACTTCACAAGAATATTATTTTTTGCGAAATTAAAATTTGTTATAATCATTGATTTAACCGCTAAAAAATAAACAATTTTGCGGGTGATAAATTTTATTTAAGTATTATATTTAATCGCGATTTATTCAGGATAGGCAATATGAAATATTATTTAGTTCAAAACAAATAAAAAGGGTATGAGAAAATTTCGTTCACAAACAAAGATAGTAGCAACCTTAGGTCCGGCCTCATCTTCAAAGGAAGTGTTAAGCAGGATGATTCATGAAGGTGTGGATGTTTTCAGGCTCAATTTTTCTCACTCTAAACAAGAGGAGCATTTAAAACTAATAAACCTGATAAAGGAACTAAATAATGAACTAAACACCAACGTTTCTATCTTGGCCGATTTGCAGGGACCAAAACTCAGAGTTGGAGAAATAGAAAATAACCATATCGAATTAATTGAAGGAGATATTATAACATTTATTACCGAAAAATGCCTTGGTACAAAAGAGCATATTTATATAAGCTACCAGGAATTTCCACGTGATGTAAATATCGGAGAAGCTATCCTAATTGACGATGGAAAAATTAAACTGGAGGTTATAGAAACGAATAAAATAAATTCTGTTAAGGCCAAAGTAATTTATGGTGGTCCGTTGTCATCAAAAAAAGGAGTGAACCTGCCAAATACGAAAGTATCCCTTCCTTGCCTTACTGAAGAAGATATATCGAATGCTAATTTTGCCTTGGAGCAGGAAGTTGACTGGATTGCTCTTTCTTTTGTAAGGTCTGCTTCTGATATTCTGGATTTAAAAGAGCTGATAAAAAAGAAGAAGGGACATGCAGGCGTAATTGCTAAAATTGAAAAACCTGAAGCACTTAACGAAATTGACCAGATAATTGACCTTACAGATGGTATTATGGTTGCCCGTGGTGATTTAGGTGTGGAAGTACCATTTGACGAGGTACCTATAATTCAAAAATTAATAGTTAAGAAATGCATAGCCCGCTCAAAACCCGTGATTATTGCAACCCAGATGATGGAGAGTATGATTACTAATTTTAGACCTACCCGTGCCGAAGCCAATGATGTGGCAAATGCAGTACTCGATAGTGCCGATGCACTAATGCTAAGCGGCGAGACCTCGGTGGGCAAATACCCGGCAGAGACAATTTACAGTATGCAAAAAATTATAGATTACACTGAATCCAAGGGAAAACCATTTAATATGCAACATGAACCCACTAAGGGCACACCAACATTTCATGCTGATTCTATCTGCTTTAATGCTACCAGGATGGCACAACAAATACAGGCAAAAGCCATAGTTGCATTTACACATTCCGGATACACAGTATTAAGACTTTCCAGCCACAGACCAGAATCTGAAATTTTTGCTTTTACAAACAATGTTAAGCTTTTACGAAAATTGTCATTGGTTTGGGGGGTAAGAACTTTTAATATTAAAACATTCGATAAAATAGATGAAGCAATTAATGAATCTATAAAAATACTCAAAGAAAAAAATCTGATTAATGAAGGTGATACATTGGTACATGTGGGCAGTACGCCATTAAACCTGAAGGGAAGAACAAATATGATGAAAGTAAGTTATATATGAAATTCTTAGTTTTAATATATTTTCCTAGCGTAACAATTAAAGTGATTAATTATTGATTTTAAAGAAATTTATTTATGGTTTAAGGAATTATAGGATAAGCTCCTACAAACCGGGTATTCAATTTTGGATAGCTTAAAAGTTTAATTATTTCAGGCGGCAATTGAACACCAGCTGTTGAACCTGGGAAAGACTTTAGTAATTGAAAATTTCCTAATTGTCTGCCTTTGAATAAAGGGTCATTATCACTTAAATTATATAGTTTGTTATTCGAGAATTCAGGATATAATAATAGCAATTCTTCTGGCGATCCTAATAACTTCTGACATTGATCATTTGCAACGGGGCTCCACCAGATCGAGGGAATGTTTTCCTGCTCCTGGTTTCGGACAAATACGTTATGATGGAACTGTTTAAGTTGTGGCTTTAGGAATTGTTTACATAAAATCTCTGGTTGCCAGGTATTCATCAAAGATCTCCTATAATTTTTTTCTCCAACAAAAATATTATTAATTACAATGTGCCCTTCACGTTTGCCTATATCCGGACCAGTACTGGAATGCCAACCAAATGTATGGTCAACTGCAGCACTTCTCTCATTGCGACCAACGCAAATTGGACTATTGATCATCGTGTTGTTGTATACTTGAACATTGCAACTGTTAAGTACAAAAATCCCATGATCGCAATTGATAAAAACGTTTCCGGCGCAGATTGCACCTTTTGATATTTCGAAAAAGAATCCATTATCGCTTGGCCAGAGCTTATTATTTGAATTTTCCTTTTCAATATTACCAACATTTTCTATCCAGTTATTGATAAAACAACCATCCACGTTACCTACATCATACCAGATTCCATTCGAAAATGGAAGATCAGTTATAAGATTATCTCTGCATGTAACACGGTAACACTGATTAAAAATTTTTACAGCTGCCGGATAATAGCCGGTAATTTTTTCGATATTGTTTTTAGTAAAAATGTTTTTTTCCAATAAAACATCGGATGACCCAATGATATAGATTCCTTCAGTGCTGGTTTCACTCACTTTGCAATTTCTGATGATCAATTTATCTCCCCTTAAGTATGCAGCTACCCGTGAACAAAATGAAAAAGTGCAATTCTCCAAAGTTGTCCCGGTTACTTCTTTACCATGTTTTGATTCATCTGATAAACCAACCGGATCAGTGCCGTCTATCTCAATTGCCCGGTAGGCATATTGTGTAAAAGTTATTCCCCGGATTACAGGTCCTTTATAATCCGAAGTCATGCCATTAAATTCACCAGTTATTCTGTGGAGGGCAATGTTAAATGCAGTAATTTCCACCAATTTGTCTGTAGGATCAACCCCAATGTATACTTTGCCAGATTCATAGTTTATAAAGTAAGTGTTCTCATTTACTTCTCCTTCCCAACCAACTGATTGTAAGAACCTGCCATCAATAAATACCATATCATTGTTAAACCTGTAGATTGGTGTTTCCTTTCCGTATTTGTCACGTTCCCACCAACCATCAGGTTTTGAGGGAAACAACTTTGACCAGGAAGTTACCCACAATCCATTTTCCAGTTTCTTCCAGTCTTTTGCTACAAAAGTACCTTTTAGAACTGGTTCTTCGTCTGAGTAGGGTTGTATCGTGATTCCCTGGTTTAAAATAAGATCACCAGTTCGATAAGTTCCTCCGCGCAATATTATAGCATCACCTGATTTAACTTTTTTGAAAGCTGCTTCCAGGGTAGTTGAAGTTACAATAGACTCTCCAGATGCATCAGCTTTTCCATCTGGTGCAACAAAATAAATTTTACCAGACACCTTTGGCAAATCATATTTTTGTTTAATTGGACCATAGGGACCACCTGAGGGTTGAGCTATAACAGAGGTTGTGGAAAAAACCAAAAACAATAAAAAGTTAGCAATTAGAAATTGCTTAACTGGTCTGATAAACTGGATATTTGAAATGTTGCGACTATAAAAATTACAAATGGATTCCATATAATGTTTTGATTTAATTCCTGATTAATAATTTATGAAGAACAAAATTAGCTGAACTTGTCTAAATTAAAACGGGTCATTTCAAATGATTTAAAAATTGGTTATTAATAAATAAATGCAAAAGTATCAAAATTAAAATTATGAAAATTTTATTTTTAGCAGATAACGTTTAAGATTATCTATTTTAAAAGTTCGTGGTTAAATTAAGAATATTGAGACTTTCTTTTAATAAAGTTATTGTACTTTCAATATTAGATTTGGCTATTCATCAATTTAAACATTCCGGTATTTTAAATTGTTTCTAATTACCATTAGAATTTTCTCTTATTTTATCCAATTAACTGTAATTATGGAAGAATCTACCAACCAACAGTTCTATTATCCTTCTAAGGAAATAATTGAGAAGGCAAATGTTAAGGAATATGAAAAAACCTACCTGAAATCAATTCAAAACAGGGAGCAATTTTGGAGTGAGCAAGCTGAACAACTCCATTGGTTTAAAAAATGGGATAAAGTTCTGGATGCAACAAATCCACCTTACTACAAATGGTTTATAGGTGGCAAAACAAACATAGTTGACAACGCAATAGATAGGCACTTATTAACTGCAGAACGTAATAAACTTGCTCTGATTTGGGAAGGTGAGCCAGGTGATTTAAGGACATTTTCATATCATGCGTTAAACCGTGAAGTATGCCAGTTTGCAAATATTTTGAAAAGTATGGGCGTTAAAAAGGGAGATGTTGTTACCATTTATATGCCCCAGATTCCTGAACAAATTTTTGCTATGCTTGCTTGTGCAAAAATAGGTGCGGCCCACAGTGTGGTTTATGGTGGATTTAGTCATGAAGCATTAGCCGATCGCATTAACGATGCAAATAGCAAAGTAGTTATAACTGCCGATGGCGGATTTCGAAGGGGGAAAATTGTAGAGTTGAAAAGTGTTGTAAATAAAGCCATGGAATTATCACCAACTATGGAGGTTTGTATTACAATAAAACGCACCGGCCAGGAAGTTTACATGGAAAGCGGTCGCGATTACTGGTATCATGATTTAAAAGCTTTACCAATTGCAGGCTACAATTGTGATACCGAAGCAATGGATTCTAATGATATGTTGTTTTTGCTTTATACTTCTGGCTCTACTGGTAAACCAAAAGCTCTGATTCATACTCATGGCGGTTATAGCGTTCATATTTCAACTACACATAGAATGGTTTTTGACATTAAACCTGAGGATAGATATTGGTGTGCTGCTGATCCAGGGTGGATTACCGGTCATAGCTATATAGTTTATGGCCCATTAATTAACGGGGCAACTATTATGTTGTACGAAGGTGCTCCAAATTATCCTTATCCTGACCGATGGTGGAAAATAGTAGATAAATATGGTATTAATATTCTATATACTTCACCAACTGCCATAAGAGGCCTTATGCGTTATGGAGAATCATGGCCTAAAAGGAATGATTTAAGTTCATTACGTTTATTGGGTTCTGTTGGAGAGCCAATAAACCCGGAGGCTTGGATGTGGTATTATAAATATGTTGGTAAAGAACGTTGTCCTATAATGGATACCTGGTGGCAAACAGAAACGGGTGGCTTTATGATTTGTCCGCTTCCTATAACTCCCTTAAAGCCGGGATCTGCCACCAAACCATTTTTCGGTAATGAAGTTGCCATTGTGGACGAAAATGGAGATGAAGTTAAACCAGGAGAAGAAGGTAATCTCGTACTTAAATCTCCCTGGCCAGGAATGACCGCTGGCATTTATAGGGACTGTGACCGCTTTATAGAGACTTATTGGAAAAAATATCAGAAGCAAGGATGGTACCTGACTGGTGATTCTGCTAAAAAAGATGAAGACGGCTATTACTGGATTATCGGACGTATGGATGATGTAATAAAAGTAAGTGGCTATAGGCTTGGTACTGCAGAAATAGAAAGCGTCATGATTAGCCATCCCGCGATAGCTGAATCAGCTGCAATTGCTTTGCCTCATCCTGTTAAGGGTAATGCAATTCATATTTTTGCAATTCTCAAAAGAGGTTATCAGCCGAGTAAAGAACTTGAACATGAATTGGTAAATCATATGGTCGAACACATGGGGCCAATTGCCAGGCCGGAGGAAGTTAGTATCGTTGAATCACTACCCAAAACACGAAGTGGAAAAATAATGCGAAGGGTATTAAAAGCACGTTTACTTGGACTCCCTGAAGGAGATTTGAGCACATTGGAAGAATGATATATTTTTTAAGAGATGTCTTATGGCTAAATATATTTCTATTCTAAGGGGAATAAACGTGGGCGGGAAAAATAAAATTCAGATGAGCGCCTTAAAAGCATTATATGAAAATCTGGGTTTTATTAATGTTATTACTTACATTCAAAGCGGTAATATTATTTTCAAAAATGAAACCAACTCTTTACCTAAATACTTCTCGAAACTGATAGAAGAAGCTATTTATGAACAATATAAATTAAGAGTTCCAGTAATTATCCGCACATTGGAAGAAATGAACCAGATTATTTCAGCCAACCCGTTTCTTATTGAAAGTAATATTGATATTGAAAAACTGCATATAACATTTCTCTCTGAATTACCTGAAATTGGAATATCAGATAAGATATTAAGCTTAAATTTCTCATCAGACAGATTTAAAATAAGAGAAAAAGAAATTTACCTCTATTGCCCAAATGGATATGGGATATCTAAACTATCCAATAATTTTTTTGAAAGTAAATTCAAAGTAACTGCTACTACCAGGAACTGGAAAACAGTAAATAAATTGGTTGAACTGGCTGAAAAATTGAAATAAAAGAAATAGCTATAATTTAATTTTTAGATATCTAGTATTCATACCATTTTCGGTAACTTCAAAATCAAAAGTATTAAAAAGTGCATTCTATAATTGTTGATGGTTTAACTTTTAATTATTTCCGCCTGCCGAACAATCTTAATAATCTCAAAAACAAATTAATAAAATCAAGGTATAAAGTTAAAGCACCAATTATTGCTTCTTTCTTATCTTCATCAGTCCCTTCATTTCCTATTATATTAATTTTTTTAATCTTTTGAGTATCATAAGCAATAAGTCCAATAAAAATTAAAATGCCCGCATAAGTAGATATCCAATATAGAGTCTGATCCAGGATAAAATAATTTATTAATGAAGCTAAAATAAGTCCAATCAATCCCATTATGCATAAGTTACCCAATGTTGTCAAATCGTTTTTGGTAAAATATCCATAAATACTCATTATTGCAAAAGTTCCAGCTGTAATAAAAAAAGTTGATGCAATGGATTCCTTTGTAAAGATTAAAAATACAATAGATAAGGTTAAACCATTTAAAACAGAATACAAAATAAAAATTAAGGTTGCAGTTTGGGAAGTCATCTTCATTATCCAACCAACCAGATATGCAACAAGCAGAAATTCTGATATTATCAAGATAAAAAATATGAGTTTTGTATTGACAATAATTTCAATAATATCCGGGTTTGAAACTGTCCAGATAGCGACTAAACCAGTCACAATGAGCGCAAATGACATCCATCCATATACCTTAACAATAAATCTTTGCGTTTCAGCTAATATTTCTTCATTTGTGATATTTGAAATATTGTTCATAGCTTTTAATTATGAGGTTCTTAAATTCGAACTTTGGTATTTCTTTGATTCCAAATTTAAAAAAAATATTAGTTTTTTACAATTATTACTATCGTCGCAAAACATATAGAATAACAAAAATTTTTGCAAGAATGGTAGAGAAAAAATAGTCCGCAAAAATTCTTTATTAAACTATCAAAATAGAATATCTGTAATGTTATTAATTTATTTTATTGTATCATCATTCAGCCTATTATCTGAATTAAAAAAATCAGTCTTTTCAAATGATTTATAAGTATTTATGGGACTTTTATTTTTACCAGAATTAATTATGATATTTGGAGTTGGATTTTCCGGATCTAATTCCAATGCTTTTTTAGCATAAAATTTAGTCAAACAATCATTCTTCATCCTTGAATAAATTACTTCTAAACTAAGAAATCCTTTGATCATATTTTTTTTAATAGAAGGAGTAATTGTTAGCATCTTTTTTGAGAAATAAATTGCACTGTCATAATTTGAATTTTTGCTGAAACAATAATAGGAGCTTAAATAATGATATCCGTAGAATAGCATTTTTGAATATTTGAGAGAATCCTTTTCTGCTTTATTCACAAAGTCTGCAAAACATTTTTGGGCAACTGCATTTGTTAATGAAGAATCTGTTCTAAAAATCGAATTTGCAAGCCAGAAGCGTGATTTTAAATCGTTCTTATATTTTTGCGATAACCTATTAAAAATTGAAATAGCTTTTCTCAAGTTGCCTTTTTTATAGCATACAAGTCCAAGGAAATAGTTGTCTTTATCAGAAAGAGAGTCCATTGCCAGTAATTCATTATATACACGATATGCACTTTGATATTCTTTATTCTTATAATATTTGTAAGCTTTTTTTGATAAGGAATCACATTTTTGGCTAAATGAATTTGAAATAAATATCAAAAAATAGAGGATAATAAGTATATATCTTTTCATTTTAAGTTTGGTAAAGAGAACCTTAATTTGAATCTCCTGCATAAATTTGTTTGGAATTTCAGTCATGATCTTCAATTGTTCTTTCAATATACTTATTTTGCAACATTTTATATTGTTCAGGAGTCATTTTTCCAAGTTTTTGAATAATGAATGCAGTTATTGCCCATATATTTTGATCGGTGTGTGTTGGCCCAAAGGCAGGCATGCCGGTCATTTTTATACCATTCTTTATAACCCAAAAAGTTTCTTTAGGGTCCATTTGAGAAGCATACTCATATAAATTGGGAGCACCTGGATATAGTCCTTTAGCAATTTCCGACTCATTTATTCCGGGTGCACTATGACATAGGACACACATTTCATTGTAATGCTGGAAACCTTCATTTATTAATGAGGAGTCAGACAGATTGGGTGCCTCAATTTTTTTTGCTCTTCTTTCAATTGATTTATCTAGAGTAGTATTGATAGCCCATTTTGTAAAATTGCTATGAGGAGATAAAGCACTTGGATTAAATAGTCCTGAAAAAATAAAAAGTAACAACAATAATGCAATTGAAGCTAACGTAATTGATACAGTAATAAATTTTTTCATGGCTTTGACTTTTTTAAGATCTATATAAATATTGTACAGATAGATCAGGTAATTGTTAATTTCAAAATTTTATTTAATCATTTGTATTCCAATCCCTGTTAATATTGCTGTTCCGAAACTAAGTAGCGTTCCAATGAGTACATATTCTGTTTTTGTTGTATCGGTATCTTTAAACCGAAGTATCGATTTGGCTGCAATAATAAATCCTACAGCTTCAAACTGCCCATAGAGGATTAAGGTAAGTACTAAAATTCTTTCGCTAATTCCAATAAGCATTCCTGCACTTAAAATATCTTCTTCGTTACTTATGTATATTCCATAAGTTTTAAAGACTTCTCGTATAATAATATTAGCGGGTTTTGTAATCAATATAAACCCGGCAATAGTCAAAAGCCAGTGTCTATTTATCTGAAATTGAATGTATGGATTAATTGCAAAAAGATGGCTAAAAAGCAAAATTATTCCAGCCAATATTATCAAATGGACTGCCTGGTCAATAAAAAATGCATACTTTTTAATTTTGTCTATGCGGATTATTAAATGTTTCAGTCCATCAATTAACCAATGGAACAAAGCAATTATTATAGATGCAAATATGAAATTAAATTGAAAAGATAACAACCATGAAATTACAAATACGATAATAACGTGCCATTTAAGGTACTCACTTTTAAATCCTTTTTCATTTTTATATTTTGCCCATTTTTCACTCTGAAAAGTAAAATCGCTCAAGAGGTGCGCAATAATTTGCAGAATAAGTAAATCAGTAATAGTCATACAATACTGTATTTTGAGGTTATTAATTTTTCGTAAAAGTATACTGCCTTTTCTATAGCATTCCATCCTAAACTTGTGGAATGCTCATTTACTGTTGATTGGTAAATATTTAATTTTTTTGCAATTGTATCTTCGTTGTTTCCCATTAATTTTAAAAATAATACTTTATTATGTTTAGCAGTGGCTTTGCTTAATAAAACCTCAATTAAACCTATTAATGGATCGATAGTATTGTTAATTTCTTCATCTTTTGATTTAAAAAATAATGTCTTTTTTATTACTATTCTTTTTTTATCGGATGTTGATTTGTTATCTTCAATTATTCTTCCAGAAAAATATATTGCTTCTCCGTCTATGATGCCTTTCCTGGGTTCAAAGCGACTGATATCTCCTATACCAATTGCCATTCTTAAAATATAAGTTTTATAAGCATTTACCCGGTTGTTTGAGTCGCTTGATTCAAGAGAAAAAGATTTAACATAACTTTTAATAATTAAAGCAACTCTAAGTGAATCGGCAGGATTAGGTATGTAACATTCCAGATAATCACCTTTAATCATTCGCCCGTAAACATTAAACTTTTTCTTTAATAATTTAAATAAATTAACAATTTCATTTTCAATGATTATTTTATCTGCGTCACTGAGGCTGGTATACGCAATTATATCTCCTGAAATTGTAGCGTGAATCATGCTAAACTATTTTTCTGCAAATATATAATATATCTATTTAATAGCACATAAAATATAAATAACGTTAAATAAATAGATAAAAACATAATATCGTTATATAAGCCGATAAAATATTTTAATCTTTTAAACATCGTACAGATTGACCCATAGTTTTATAAACTAGAAGGTTGCTTTTAAGGACCAAGCTTTCAGTGTGGTACAAGATTAGACTCCAGGCAAATCCTTCTGATACTTCCGTAGAAGACCACCAGTACCCTTGTTCCCGTATACCTGCAAATGATCCAATGAAATTACGGGCTCCACTTGGCAATGCTGTAAAACCGGTTAAATTTGTTGCTTTATTATTTGGTCCTAGCCAATGTGCTGTTCCTGATTCTTTAAGCTTATCACCCCCTGTTGTAGTATCTCCTAGGTAATTAGTAAGAGTCAATAAATCCAAATACGTTGGTATGTGCCAATTGGCAGGGCATAACTTACCGGTATTTACGGCACGCCAGTTGTATAAAGCTCCATATGGATTTTTATATTTAGCTGAATCATTTTCATACCAGCAATAACCTATTGTTTCAACATTAGCCCATACGGTACCATTACTTATTAAAGGAATTCTTGTCCCATCAGTGTATCTAGTAGTTTTTAGATTTTCAGCCATCCAAATCTGTTTGCCGATTTTAACCGTCTTGTATATATTCCCGTCAGAATCTTTTAAAAAAAGTTCGGTCTGCCCTTGTAGCTCATAAAAACCGAGACATATTATGAAAATAATAGCTGCTTTTATTTTTTTGTTTAGCGCTTTTAGCAAATTTTTTTTTACCATAACATATAAATATTTTGAAAATTTCTAGTCAAATTTTTTTTGCTAAAGTTAAAATAAGATTTTTAATAATTAATCCAAAAATAGTTGAGATACATTTATTTATGAAATGAATAATAAGTCAATTTCATTTTTTGAAATTATAAGGCAACATGATAAAATTAATGTTAATTCTGAATCTTTATAAAATCTTTATACATTTCTTTGGAGTCTTTATAAAATACTTATACGCTATATTCTACTTTCGCCGGGTTTAATTTTAGTAAGGGGAAAAGGGATTATTTAATTATGAAAATGTAATCTATATGCTTTTTCAATAATTTTAATCTTATTGCCATAAAATTAATTAATAGAATTAGAACTTAAACTTTTGCAATGTTTACATGGTCTTGTTGTAGAGCAAAACGTATTTATGAAATTTTAGGAATGATAATTTAAGTGAACATGACAGATTCAGCAATAAGTTTTCCGTTTTTAGCAAAATTGAAGGATATTTTTATAGGTAAAGCAAAGATAATTCAAGATAAGTCCCTATTTCATAAACTCTCGTTAATTGCATTTTTTGCCTGGATTGGACTTGGTGCCGATGGAATTTCTTCATCGTGTTATGGACCTGAAGAAGCTTTCCGGAATTTACAAGGTCATCAGATGCTGGCTATTTTTGTGGCATTGGGTACCGTTTTTACTATATTTATTATAAGTTCAAGTTACAGCCAAATCATTAAGCTTTTCCCTCATGGAGGCGGAGGTTATCTTGTAGGCAGCAAACTTTTGTCTCCAAATGTTGGAATGGTATCTGGTTGTGCCCTCATTATTGATTATGTGTTAACCATTACTATTTCTGTTTCAAGTGGTACCGATGCACTTTTTAGTTTTTTCCCGGCCTCTTACCAGGTGTACAAATTGAGTATAGCTATTTTAGGAGTTTGCCTGCTTATTCTCTTAAACATGCGCGGAGTTAAAGAATCGGTTTTATCATTGACTCCAATCTTCGTAGTTTTTATTTCTATGCATGTATTTGCGATTATTTATGCTATTATTATTCATTCAGGCAATTTTCATGCTGTTACAAATGCAACAGCAAATCAACTACATTCAACAGTTTCCCAAGTTGGTATCTTGGGTACTTTATTCATTATCCTGAAAGCATACAGTATGGGTGCAGGTACTTTTACAGGTATTGAAGCAGTGAGCAATGGCATGCCAATTCTTCGGGAACCGAAGGTAGTAACAGCCAGAAAAACCATGACTCTCATGGCCATATCTTTGTCATTTATAGTGTTGGGACTCATGATAGCTTATTCATTGTACAATGTTAAAATAAATTCACATAAAACACTTAATGCTGTTTTATTTGAGAATATTACAGTTGGCTGGGGAAAATTATGGTCCGGTGGTTTTATTTTAATAACACTGGTTTCTGAAGCTGCTTTGCTTTTTGTTGCCGCTCAAACTGGTTTTATTGATGGACCAAGAATAATGGCAAATATGGCTATCGATCATTGGTTCCCTAAGAAATTTGCAGCATTGAGCGATAGGTTGGTCACGCTGAATGGTGTTTTATTAATGGGCATCGCTTCTATTTTTTTAATGTTTATAAGTAAAGGATCAGTAGCTTTATTGGTAGTACTTTATAGTATTAATGTATTTATTACCTTTTCAATTTCGCAACTTGGAATGGTCAAACATTGGTGGATATCCAGAGAAAAACTCGATCATTGGAAAAGAAAACTTTTGGTCAATGGTATTGGTTTCATACTAACTTCTTTTATTCTGATTTCAGTAACTATTATTAAATTCAGGCAGGGGGGTTGGATAACACTTGTAATTACAGGATTATTTATTTTATTGGCGATTAACATAAAAAAGCATTATTATGGTACTACAACGCGATTACAGAAACTCCGGCTAAAGGCTTATGCCGATCTTAAAACAGCACTCGCAAAAATACCTTGCGATGAAAGAAATCAAGAAAGTGTTGCTTTTAACCCGGTTGAGAAAACTGCTATAATTTTAGTAAGTGGTTTCGGTGGAACCGGACTTTATACTTTTTTAAGGATCAATGAAAGTTTTACTGGAATTTATAAGAATTTTGTTTTTATAAGGATAGGCATTTTAAACTCGAAAATTTACAGAGGCTCTGTAGAACTTGAGCACTTTAAAACTTCCGTAAAGGAGGACGGGCAAAAATATGTTAAGATTGCCAATCAATTCGGGTTTTACAGTAAAAGCATTTGGACAATTGGAACTGATCCGGTAAGTGAAGTTTATAGTATCGTTAAAAGAATGATGCCAAAACTTTCCAATCCTACATTTTTTGGAGGGCAATTGGTGTTTTCAAAAGCTTTTTACTTATCACAATTACTTCACAACCACACTATATTTTCGATTCAAAAAAGATTTTTCAAATTTGGAATACCAATAGTAATCTTCCCTATTAAAATGGAATAGATTTCCTGCTTTTTATCTACTTTTGTCCTGGTTGTTTAATTATGTATTATAAATAAGGAGGTGCGTTATGCCTGTTATAACTATTGAAGGCCCCGTTTTATCATTTGAAAAAAAAGAAAAACTGGCTAAAGATATCACACAATTGGCCAGCACTATTATGGACATACCAAAAGAATCATATGTTGTTTTTATTAAGGAAAATCCTTATGAGAATATGTCGCAGGGTGGGGTGCTTATTTCTGAAAAAATTAAAAAACACTAATTATAACGAATTGATAAATATACTTGTTAGTAAAAAGGGAAGTTTAGTTAAAAAAAAGTATTACAAGGAATTTAAGAATTTTATGGCGCGTTCCTCTAATGGTTAGGAGATCTGTTTCTCAATCAGAAGATAGCAGTTCGATTCTGCTACGCGCTACTATATTTAAACAGGATTATAAGGAGCTAAATTGAATTTTTGCAATTGTCAGTGATATTTCAAATCTTGTTATACGCATAATAGGCATTTTTTTGAAAAAAAAATTAATTCGATTATGAAGAGGCCAGAGGATGTTGATGAGTATATAAGAAGTTATCCAAAAGAAATTCAAAATTTGCTTGAAAAGATTAGGGCAACAATAAAAAGAGTCGTACCGCAGGCAAATGAAGTAATAAGTTATGGAATGCCAGCATTTAAATATCATGGTATGGTGGCATGGTTTGCAGCTCACACAAAACATTTGGGTTTTTATCCGGGAGCTTCGGGAATAGAAGCATTTAAAAAAGAACTATCAAATTATAAAGGTGCAAAAGGATCTGTGCAGTTTCCCTTTGATAAGCCACTGCCGCTAGACTTGGTAAAAAGAATTGTAAAGTTTAAAGTGAATGAAAATTTGCTGCGGATAAAAGCGAAAAAAAAAGCTGTTTAGAAATTAAAAATATTTACGTTTAAAAAATCAACATCCACTAAAATAAAGAAATCGCTTTCCAGAAAAATAAAAAATTATAGTGATACAACCTTACAAACTTCAATATATAAATCATGCTTTAAAGCAACTCTTAGTAGGTTAAGTTAATATATCCGGCCAGGACCAAAACCATAAGTGACTCTTAGTATAAAGGAGTTATCGTTAAGTTTGGTGCCACCGTTGTTTTTAAGGTCAGAAAAATGATACATGAGCAGCACATAAGGTCCCCGACGTTTATGTATGTGATAAGAATACCCCAGACCAAAATTAATTCCTAATCCGTCAATTGTTTTTAAGGTTAATATAGAATTGCTTTGAGGGATATTAATCCAATTATAACCTATCCCTAAGTTAAGAGATAAAAAATAATAATCACTTTTGAAAAGAAGCCGTCCATATTCAAATCCAAAGTATTGGCTACTAAAAAATTTCGAGCTTTTTAAGGTATCATTTTCTAATACATTGTATGATTTTTGTGAATTACCAAACCTGAATTCATAATCGAAATTAAAAAAATTATCGTCATAAAAAATTCCAAATGGGATGTTAAAAATTGGATGAATACCAAATGAATTATTTGCATAAACTCCTGTAAATATACTAATGTCAACAGAAACTTGAGGCCCTTCGGTTTTAACTGAATCTTCATTATAAATATTATTTAAGGGATTTACAAATTTTACACTGTCAATGTAAACTGTATCTTCAGCCCTTATTTCAAAAAATGAATAACACAAGAAGTAGAAAGTTATTATAATTGAGTATTTCATAACTAAGTTTTAATAAAAGGTTTTTGTAATATTATGTATAACAAAATACTGGAAAAAAAGATTAGTAAATGAGAGTAGATTATTCATTATATTTTGCAAATAGCATTGATTCAATTACAATTGACACTTCTAAACTTATGTATCCTCATCATCTTTTACTACTTGCCTTTCTTAAAAAAAATGTTATTTTTGATATATTACTCTTAATACTCTAAAAATGGAAAGTATGAGCATAATAGTCCTGTTAATCCTGATAGTCCTGTTAATAATAATTATCATAAATTTTTCTTCTATTAGCAACAAAACAGATCGCATAGAATTTGATCTTATGGAAATAAGGAGATTGCTCACTAAAAATATTCCTGAAAAACAAACTGATTTTCCCAAACCGCAGGTAGAAACTGAAAAGAAACAAGATGAACCAGTAAAAACTAGTTTCCTGGGGCTGAAAATTGAACCGATTAATGAACCTGAAGAATTCAAAATAAAAGAAGATGTTTCTGTTACGCTAGATATTCCAGAGATTGCAGAAAATGTACAAGTTGAACAACCAGTCATGCAAACTGAAACCAAAAAAGAGCCGGCAAGCGTAAAGGTTGAAAAACATTCTGCTATTGAACATGATTTTGAAAAATTTATTGGTGAAAACCTGATAAGTAAAATTGGTATAATAATCCTTGTTCTGGGTCTTGGCTATTTTGTTAAATATGCCATAGATAAGGACTGGATTAATGCTTATGGAAGAGTTGCAATAGGTATTTTGGCAGGTGGTGCATTGATAACTATCGGTTATATGCTTCGCAAATCATATAAAACATTTTCTTCTATACTTACAGGTGGTGGATTGGCCGTTTTATATTTTACAATTGCGATAGCTTTTCGCTCATATCACCTGTTTAACCAGACATCAGCAATTGGAATACTGATTTTGATTACAATTTTTTCTGTTATTCTATCTCTTATTTATGATAAAAAAGAACTCGCGATTTTCTCCCAGTTAGGTGGTTATGCATCCCCATTTATGGTTTCTATAGGTGATGCAAACTACATTAGCTTATTCATTTATGTGTTAATACTTAATGGGGGTTTACTCGTTCTTGCATATTATAAACGTTGGCATGTATTGAATATTCTGGCTTATATATTTACGCTCATATTGTTTGGAAGCTGGGTATTCTCAGGTTTTAAGCAACATGGAATTCCAGTTTATCCAGCAGCACTAATTTTTGCTACATTTTTTTATATCATATTTTTCATGGTTAATGTTTTGAATAACCTTAAAGAGCGAAAACCTTTTAATGCACTCGAAATAGGATTTATTCTAAGTAATAATCTTTTCTATCTGACCTTTGGACTATTTATCTTGCATAATTTAAACCATGGATTATACCAGGGTTTATTCACAATACTTATCGGGATTTATAATTTTGGATGGTTGGTGTATTTGTATAAGAAATCTCAAATTGACAAAGTATTTATTTATTTACTCGTAGCTCTTGTAATGAGTTTTATCAATTTAGCTGTGCCCATCCAGTTGAAAGGTCATTCCATCACTATGTTCTGGTCCGCAGAAATTGTAATACTGCTTTGGCTGGCTCAGAAATCAGGTTACAAAATTTTAAAAGCTGGTCACATGTTTATCATTGCATTAACTCTGATTAGCCTAACCATGGACTGGGACAATTTTTTTTCTCATACTTCCTATGGATTGTTACCAATACTTGTTAATAAATGCTTTATAACGGGGCTGGTTGTTGTATGTGCATTATATATTTCGACTTTACTTCTCAGAACTGAAAAAGAAAATGATTTTGTGGCCGGCATTCAAGTTGTCTACTATAAACAGTTTCTGAATTTCATTTTATGTACTGTACTTTACCTGGTACTTTTCCTTGAACTTATTTACCAGATGAATACTTATTATTCTTTAACAGAATTCAGGTATTCGATTTACGGAATTTTCAACAGCGCATTTATTTGCATACTGATGCTGGTATCATACTTTAAAAAGTATGAAAAAACGTTTAAGAGCCTTTCATTTTTTGCAATAATTTATTTAATGTTCTTTGTAATCTTTCACAATTCGCAGATAGGAACGCTAAGAGATTTATATCTGGTAAAGTCCGGTGTAACTTATTCAAACTATATGTTCCATTATCTTTACTATCCATTTCTTGGAACTATAATTGCATTAATAGGAATGAAAAGAAAAGAACTGTTAAAGGATGTTCATAATTTTCAACGGGTTATTTTGTGGTTCCTGGCGTTTATTGTTGTGTTTATTTTTAGTGCAGAAACAGACAATATTTTATTTGTGGCCAACCATATTTCATTGAGTGATATGACATCAATAATGCATAAAAGTCATCAAGTCGGATACCCGATATTATGGGCAATTCTGGCTTTTTTAATAATGATTTGGGGAATGCAAATTAAGGATAAGGATTTTAGAATTATATCATTATCACTTTTTGCACTTATCATTTTAAAACTATTTATTATAGATGTATGGGCCATGAGTGAAGGAGGAAGAATTGCGGCTTTTATTATCCTTGGAGTTGTTTTACTGGTGGTATCGTTCCTTTATCAGCGCTTAAAAAAGTTAATAGTTGAAATCAAGGAAGAAGATAAAATTAAATCTGAATAAAAAAACAAATTAATTCATAAGGCTATTTCAAATTTTTTTCTATTTCTTAAGTAAAGTTGAGGTATAAATTATGAAATATTTTTATACGAGAAAATTGCTTTTTCTTTTTTGCATTGCATTCAATGGTTTCTTATTAAGTGCAGGAGAATTTGGATATCAATCTGCATTAGATAGCATTCCAAAAGATGGTTTTTACAAGATTTTGTTAATCCCCGAAATAATTTCAGGCTTAAAAAGCGATTATTCAGATATAAGGATATTTGATGCAGAGAATAATGAAATTCCTTATATACTTACAAAAGAATCCGCAATAAGAAATAACTCTTATTTTAAAGAGTACAAAATTTTATCTAATCAAAATTTGTCAAAACCCGGGGTTAACCAAATAATTTTGGAAAATCCATTATCCAATCCTATTTCTGAACTTTATATTATTGTCCGTAATTCTGCTATTGAAAAGGAAATTACGCTTAAAGGCAGTGACGATTTAATAAACTGGTTTATTGTCTCTCAGCAATATCCATCTGTTATCGGATTATTCCAGGATGAGACAAGTGAAATAAAATTGCTCGATTTTCCTAAAAGCAACTTTAAATATTTTATGCTGCAAATGAGCATTAAAAAGGAAGATCCATTGCAGGTAATTAAAGTGGGAAATTATGACAATAAAAAAGAAGAAGGTTTGTATTCAAACGTACCGGTTTTATCAGTAGTACAAAACGATAGTTCGAAATATAAGAAAAGTTATATAACCATAAAATTTAAATCTGAATTTGAGATTTCAAAAATAGCTTTCCAGATTAAGGGTCCTAAAATATATCTAAGGACTTTTGAAATATTCAATATACTTAAAAATGGGAATAATATATCTGAAGAATTTGTCGGCGAATACGCATTATCTGTAAAAACAGCTTCAGTATATGAATTAAGTACTTTGAGAACAAATGAATTATTGGTTACTATAATAAACGATGACAATATTCCTTTAAAAATTGAAAAAGTTAGGTGCTACCAGCTTAATGCCTATCTGATTGCACAGTTACATAAAAATGTCAAATATTTTTTGAAATTTGGAAATGCTACCTTAACACAACCTGAATATGATCTTAAATATTTCGCAGACAGCATTCCAAAAAATTTGACACAGGTAAAATCAGGAATACCAGAAAAGATAAATTCTGAAAATCAAAAGAACGAGGTTCATTCATTTTTCAATTACAAAATTATGTGGGTTGTGCTGATTTTAATAATCGCATTAATGGCTTATATGACTTTAAAACTTACAAAAGAGATAAAATAACATTATTCAGTATTTTCTATTTTTTAAACTTCTTAGAAAATTTTTTAATTCAAGTTTTCTATTATCTGGAACAGAAACTTTTTTCAAATCCTCAAGAGATTTTATGAAATAATTCTCAATGGCCTTTATGGTAAGTTCTTTTATTCCCAGGCCTACATATATAAGTTGAACTTCTCTAATTTTTTCCTTTGGGTCAGGTTTTATAGCCTGTAACCATTTTTTTAAGCTTTCCAATTGAGTCCCTTTTGCTAATCCCAGGGCCTTAATTAATAAAAATGTTTTTTTATTTGAAACAATATCCTTTCCAATTTCTTTTCCAATCGCAGATTCTTCACCAAAAACATCAAGAAAATCATCCTGGAGTTGAAAAGCAAATCCCAGGTTCAAGCCAAAATCGTACAACAATTCAACATCTTGTGAAGATGCACCACCAATAATTGCTCCTGTTTTTAGACTTGAAGCAAATAATGCGGAAGTTTTCAAACCTATCATGTTTAAATATTCTTTTTCAGAAACTGATAATAGGGTTTCAAAATTCATGTCTAATTGCTGGCCTTCGCATACTTTGATAGCAGCATCATTAAACGCTTTGGTTACTTCTATAAGATATCGTTCATCGCATTTATTTATATATTCATAGGCTTTTATACACATTGCATCACCAGAAAGCAGGGCTGCATTATTGCTCCATTTTTTGTGAACAGTTTGTTTTCCGCGACGAATATTAGCATTGTCCATTATGTCATCATGCATAAGTGTAAAATTGTGCAACAATTCATATGCAATTGCAGGAAAAATTGCTGGTTTTATATCTTCAGAAAATAAATTGCAACCTAATAAAATTAAAGCCGGACGTATACGTTTACCACCTAATTTGAGTGTATAAATAATTGGTTCGTAAAGTTCTTTCGGCTTTGAATCGAATTGTAATTTATTGATGGAATCATTAATAGTCTTCTGGGCCTGCTTCAAAGTTATCATAACCTGCTTTAATAATATTTTTTCAAAGGTTGGGGATTATTTCAGGATGTTTCATGAAAAAACTAAAATTGAAATATCCCATTTGCGCATAAAATTAAGTTATTTCCTGAAGATTTTAAATAATGCAAACTTATTAGGCTACAAAATACTTAGAATAACTTCCAAAATAAACAACATGGAATCATTGTTTTATTAATACTTTTGTTAAAGCGATAGAATTTGTGTTTTACTTTTATTTTTAGTTCCTAATAATTATTTTTGCGATTGTGAATAATTCTGTTAAAATTAATTATAGTAGTTGAACTTGGTGATTGATTATTTTATAAGTATTTTAAATTATTCTATTTGGCTGTTCAATAATACTTTAAAATAGTGCATAAATTTAATGGAAAACAAAATATGAATATCATAAGGAAACTATCACTAGAAATGCTCATTTTATTAGCATTTCAGCAGGCTATTTTTGCTGATGGATATGAAGTTAGGGTAAAAATTGCCGGCATCAGAGACACCAATATTATTTTGGGACATCACTTTGCAGGCTCAATGTATCCTGATGATACTATAAAAGTTGATAAAAGTGGGTTTGGTATAATCAAAGGTAAAAAAGCGATGCCGCAAGGTATGTACATTATATTTCTTCCTTCTAAAAGCTATTTTGATTTTATTATGGGAGAAAATCAAAAATTCAGTATGGAAAATGATACAAGTAATCTTTTTAAAAAAATTAAATTCTCGGGTTCAAAAGAAAATCAAATATTTTACGATTACCAGTATTTATTAAGCGACAAACGAGATGAAGTAAAAAAACTCTCAGAAGACAAAAAAAAGGCCAAAACGGATGCGGAAAAAAATCAAGTTTCTGAGCAAATGAAAGCTATTGATAAAGAAGTTAAAAGTTATAAAGAAAAATTGTTGGCTGAAAATGGCAATTTATTTGTTGCAAAATTTATTAAAGCAACCCAGGAAATTGAAGTGCCTGATCCACCTAAAGATGCTAAAGGGAATATCGATTCTTTTTTTCAATATCGCTATTACAGAAATCATTATTTTGACAATTTAGATATTTCTGATCCCCGAATGCTTCGAACTCCCATATACGAAGACAAAATTATGACGTTTATTGATAAAGTGATACCACAAACACCGGATTCAATATGTCCGGCAATTGATATGCTGATAGCTAAATCGCGTACTTCACCTGAATTGTTCAGATATATGCTGGTTACTTTATTTAATCATTACGGACAAAGCCAAATTATGGGCTTTGATGCCATAGCCTTATATATTGCGGATAAATATTATATTAAAGAAGCCACATGGGCAGATACTTCTTCTATTAGAAAACTCAAGGATCAGGTGATTAAGAAAACTCCTGTAAATATTGGAAAAACTGCTCCAGATATAAGACTTGTATTTGTGGCACCTGAACATTTTAAAGCTGCAGCAGATAGTCTGCCTTTAAAAAAGAATCCTTACGTGGGCGGCTTTTTCAACCTTTCTGACATTACCAATGACTATATAATCCTGTACTTCTGGGAGGCTGACTGCGGACATTGTAAAAAAGCAACCCCATTATTATATGACATTTATACTAAAAAACTAAAGGAGAAAAATGTTGCAGTAATTGCAATAAGTCTTTTGTTTGGAGAAGAAGGCAAAGTAAAATGGGTGGATTTTGTAAATGAGCATAAATTGTATGATTGGATCAATGCATGGAATCCATATGATTATAAATTCAAAGAAATTTACGATGTTTCTTCCACACCGTTTATTTATATACTTGACAAAAATCATAAAATAATTGCTAAAAGGATTGGCCCAGAGCAATGCGAAGAGATCATAGACCATTTTATTGAAATGGATAAGAAAAAGAAAAAGTAAATATTAAAATATATTCGAGTGACAGAAGCTAGAACAGTAAAATTGTTGTTGGAAGATGGGACTGAACTCAAAGGTAAATCTTTTGGAAGTGAATCGTCTGTCTCAGGTGAAGTAGTTTTTAATACAGCCATGACCGGGTATCCCGAAAGTCTTACAGATCCTTCGTATAAGGGTCAAATCTTAGTTTTAACATATCCATTAATTGGAAATTATGGAGTTCCGGGTAATGAAACTGAAAATGGTTTGCCAAAATTTTTCGAATCGGACAGGATGCATATTTCAGGTCTGATAGTTTCTGACTATTCTTTTGAATATAGCCATTGGAATGCAAAATTAAGTTTAGCAGATTGGCTCAAAAGCCAGAAAATTCCCGGCGTTTTTGATATAGATACAAGATCTCTTACAAAACGGTTGCGTGAAAAAGGGACCATGTTAGGTAAGATTATCTTTGATAATGAAAAAATAGAACTCTACGATCCCAATAAAGATAACCTCGTCGATCAGGTAAGTACGAGTAAAAAAATAGTTTATGGAAAGGGCAAATATAAAATTGTTCTTATTGATTGCGGTGTTAAGTACAATATCATTCGGAATTTATTAAAACGTGATACTACGGTTATCAGGGTACCTTGGAACTACAACATTTTCGAAGAAAAGTACGATGGACTTTTTATTTCCAATGGCCCAGGTGATCCAAAAATGTGCATAGATACAATTAAAAATTTAAACAAAGCATTTGATGACGACAGGCCTATAATGGGAATTTGCCTTGGCAACCAATTAATGGCTCTAGCTTCACGTGCCGATACTTATAAGTTAAAGTATGGTCACAGAAGTCACAATCAACCGGTGATTCAAGTGGGCACAAATAAAGCATATATTACTTCTCAAAATCATGGATTTGCTATAGATAACAATACTTTAACCAAAGACTGGGAGCCTCTTTTTGTTAACCTCAACGACAACACAAACGAAGGAATGAAACATAAAACCAAACCTTTCTTTTCCTCACAATTTCATCCTGAAGCAACGGGAGGTCCGGTTGATACTGAATATTTATTTGATGAATTTCTGCAGAATGTAAAGAAAAGAGCTGAATAAATGGACTTGTAAATGCTATCTGGATTTTACATTATAAAATCAGTTATAAAGCTAAAAATCGATTTCAATGCAAACGGGACAATGATCAGAATGATATGCGTCTTTTAAAATAGTCGCAGAATGTACATTATTTTTTAAGGGTCCTGTAATCAAATGATAATCTATTCGCCAACCAAGATTTTTTGCACGCGAATTTGCCCTGTAACTCCACCACGTATATTGGTCATGCTGTTGATTAAATATTCTGAAACTATCAACAAATCCTGAAGCGATAAAACGATCAAACCATTCACGTTCTTCCGGAAGAAAACCTGAATAAGTTTCATGCTTTTTCGGGAAATTAATATCAATTGGTTTATGACAAATATTGAAATCGCCAGAGATAATCAATTTAGGTCTCGTTTTCTGTAATAAAGATGTGAATTTCAGTATTTCTTCAAGCCATTCCATTTTAATTGCCTGGCGCATTTCTCCCATAGTTCCTGAAGGGAAATATGCAGCCAGTAGTGTTACATCTCCAAAATCAGCTCTGATTAGTCTTCCTTCCGAATCAAATTTTTGAATGCCAATTCCAGTCAAGATTTCTGTTGGCTTTTGCCTGGTAAACAATGCAACCCCGCTATAACCTTTTTTATCTGCATAATGCCAGTAAAGTTGATAACCTAAGTTTTCAAATTGGGTTGTATCAATTTGTCCCAGCTGAAGTTTTGTTTCCTGCAGGCACAAAATATCAGGATTTTCTGATTTCAACCAATTTAAAAATCCTTTAGAAATTGCCGCACGTAATCCATTAACATTGTATGAAATGATTTTTTTAACCATACACTTTGTATTTTAGTATTTCAATTAAAAACAATTGTAAAATAGGTTTAGTTAATTTTATAAATCACTAAATATAGACAGTTCGTCATTATTCACAAACTTTTTTTATTTTTACCTATAATTATTTAAGGTGATTATCAATAATCAATTATTTAGGGTGTTTAGCTCAGTTGGTTTAGAGCACTACCTTGACAGGGTAGGGGTCACTGGTTCGAATCCAGTAACACCCACATTTTAATCATAAGCTTATTTAATTTTGAAAAAATTACAAATTCAAGGTTTTAATAAATTTAGCAATTTCTATAGGATGTTTTTTTGTTAAGAAAGTTTCAAATCCACTTGAATTTTTCTCACTCTCCCAAACTTTTATTGAAGTAGGTTTAGGCAATTCCCTTTTCAGGTTAGGATTTGCACCATGTTTAAGTAATAGTTGAATCATCTCTATACTGCGGGCTTCAAAAAGAGGAGTTGTAAAAGGTAAATTTCCAAAATTTAACCACTTGTGATTAACATCTGCACCCATTGTAATTAACAATTCTGCTTTTAGCATGTCATCGTTAATTGAAGCGGCAATTAATTGTTGATTGATTTTTCCAATATCTGTTTCAAGTTCAACAATTTTTAAATTTGGAAGCTCTTTAATGAAATCGGGTAACTCAGTAATATTATTTTTCCATAATTTCAGTTCAACCAAATTATATAACTTGTGCATTGAAGAAGGTAATTGAGATATGTTATTTGCAGCTAGATTTAGGCGCACAAGATGTTTCAAATGCCCTATTTCTTCTGGTAATTCATTTAAGTGATTGAAAGAGAAATTTAGCTCAATCAGGCTTTCTAATTGTGCAATTACTGGAGTAATTTTTTTAATTGAGTTAGATTCCATATTTAACACTTCAATACTTGGCAAGTGGCAAATCACACCTGGCACATCAACAAATTTATTGTGGCACAAATTTATTATTTTAAGTTTTTTCAGGTTCGCAAATTCCCATGGAAGTTCACTTAACTGGTTAAATTCTAAATTAATTTCTAACAATCCGGTCAGGCAATTAATTTCTTTTGGGAGTTTTGTCAATCCTTTTAACCTTACATCCAAAACTTGTAAATGTTCTAATTCTTCAGGCGTTGAAGGGAAATCAATTTTATGATTTTTTGCCCATTTTAAAAGATTTTTTTTATGAAAATCCGGTGAATTGAAAAACATACCTTTGTGTTTTAAAATTAATTACTAAATAGGAAGTTAAATATACAAATTTCCTTCATTTTCAGGAATATAATGTGAGAGGAAAATTAATTTAAATATTTTCTTAAAGATAATTAGGCTATTAGAGGAGGAAAATTTAAAATAAATTCATGATTTTTTTGATTTGGTACTTGTAAATTGCTGCAGATAAGATATGGATATTATCTTTAATAACCAATCATTTATAAAATAAGTTGATTTTCTTGCAAAAGAGGTAATTTCAGTTAGAAATATTAATGTATAAAAAGAAGTTTAGTTACATAAGTTTTTGAACCGTCACTATTCGAGCAAAAAACTAAGTATACTCCAGTATTCACGCGCTTTCCAAGTAGGTTTTTGCCGTTCCAAACAGCCTGGCCTCCCAGTGCTTTAGTTTCATTGACAATATTACCTGAAATGTCGGTTATTTTGACAATGGCATCTTCTATTAAACCGGTAACTATGATATTTCCTTTATAATATTCATGAACCGGATTTGGGTATACATAAACCTTTCCAAATTCCTGTCCGCCTTCAGTGGCAAATCCCCTGTATGATATTAAACCTTTATCAGTAGCAAAATATACTACTCCTGATTTATGATCAATGGTTATATCCTGGATTGTATTGGAAAGCAAAGGACTGTTTTCACTTGTGAAATGAATAATTTGATTATCATTTTCGGAAATTAGATATGCACCTGAATTTTGTGTGCCAAACCATTTTCTATTTGCACCATCAATAGCAATTGCATTTATTCTTTCAGTTTCAAGCAAGAAAGTCGCTGCACTTTGTCCTTTAACAATAGCTACTTTAATTTTTTGGGGAGAAGGACCTGTTTCGTTAAAAACTTCCTGAGGTGAAGTAAAACGAACTGGACCAGCATCCGTTCCAACATAAATGACTCCTTGCTTATCTTCAGCTATGCAATAAATAGCAGTTGATGTTATTAATGATTCAATATTTCCGAAATTAATCATAGTATCTCTATCATCATTACTATTTTCCGGAGTATTGTTATCATCATAAATATTTATAGAAGTTGATTTAGGCATAAATATCCATTTGTGCCCCCAACTGGTAGCTAACACATCACCAATTTTTCCAATGTTTTCAGTAGTTTTTCCTAAATAAAAACTCTTCCATTTATGATTAGCAGTATAGACTAAAAGCTGATTTTTAACCAATGAATTTGTTATCCATAAATTATTTGAATTATCAAATGAGAGACCATCAAGTCTATACATAGTATCCTTGCCGGTTGGATAAAAGTAAGGTTGAATAGTACTGTTGTTTGCCTTAAAAAAGCTGATATGTCCATGATTGTATTCTATTAATCCTCCTATTTGCCAAGAGGCCATGAAAACTATCTCGTCATCCAAAGGATTAATTTTAACATTTACAATATCCTGCACATTCTGAAATTCAGAATGTTCGATAATACTATAGTCTGTCCATATATTATCAATATAAGACTGTGCACCATAATAGTTATATTGTGGTTCCCAGGCATCATCTTTACTTCCGGCAACAGTCCAAAGTTTCCCGTTTTTTGTATCCATTTTATAAACATTTGGATAATAAGGGCTATTAGGTTCAATTATCTGAGAATTACCATCTTGAGAAACTTTTATTAAAGATCTTAAAATATCTGCGATCCAAATATTGTTATTTGCATCACTTGAAGCGCAGGTAGTAGTATAATCACTCCAAATTTTCGACAAATTCAAATTATTATCTATAGTAAATATTCCTTTTTCGGAAGAAATTAAAAATTTGCCATTAGATACATTAAAAGAATTTAATATTTTTGAATTATTAATGCTTAATCCTGACCACAAATTATTTGCTAAATAAATAATGCTATCACTTTTTCCGCTTTGTCTATAGGTATTATACATAGCAAACAATTTCCCTGCAAAATATTCAACACCATTGCATTCATTGAAATAGATTGAGAAATTATTGTAACGGTTCCAATGACTGTAGTCTGCTAAAAAAGGGTCAGTAATCAACGCTTTATATATACCTGAGCTTGTTGCAGCATAAATATTTTGTCCATCGGTACAAGTATAATTAACTTTATTGGTCGAGCCAATATTGCCCGGATAATAAGTATCCTTAATTTGCAATTTGTCGAGATCTAAAACTGCAATTCCAAAATCACATGACAAATATGCATTATTATCCACTACCATAATATTATAAATTCTTCTGGCAGGAATAGTAGTTTTATTCTTGATATATGGTAAATTTGATATTCTGTTTTTGTTATCCAAAATATCTATATTTGAATTTGAATATGCAATAATTAAAAGATTCATTTTTGGAGCATACGCTATGGTCGAAATTTCAACTTCGCTTAGACCCTGCACTTTTGAAATACGGTTAATACTTTTGTCGGAAAGATCGTAATAAAAAAGACTATTTGAAGAACAACAATATATTCTGTTTGATCCTATTGCCACTTTTTTTGTCATGTGATAGGGTAACAAATCTTTCCATTCACCAGGAATTAATTGGGCATTAACTTTATTTAGAAATGTAAAAAAAAAGAGGGTGATAAGAAGTTTAATGGTCATTTTTAAAACTTTTTTTGTATAGAATTGAACGGACATAAATGAAATTTATTGCTTAACAATGAATCGTTTCAAATCAAATTATTTCAAAAATGGTTTTCATTTTTGAAGCAAAACTTTATCAATTATTATTTAAAAAATCTATAAGCTTTCCTATAGCTTTTGCACGATGGCTTATTTGATTTTTCATTTCTAATGACATTTCTGCATAGGTTTTGTCATAGCCTGCCGGAATAAAAATTGGATCATATCCAAAACCGCTAATACCTCGTCTTTTATTTATTAATTTACCAATTGCATTTCCTTCAAATAAAACTTCATTTCCTTGAATTATCAGACAAATTACAGTACGAAAAGCGGCATTTTTATTTTTTATGCCTTTCATTTCTCGAAGCAGTTTCCTGATATTTGCATCTGATCTTTTTTCATTAGAAGCACCGGGGGCTTCAGGCTCACTATACCGGGCAGAAAATACTCCTGGCCTACCATTCAATCCCTCAACTTCTAGTCCTGTATCATCAGCAAAACAATCTTTTTGGTATTTTTCGTAGATATATCTTGCTTTTTGAATTGCATTGCCTTCAAGGGTATCCTGATCCTCTGGTATCTCATCAAAACATCCAATATCTGACAAAGAAAGTAACTTAATCTTTTTTCCTAGTATTTTAGCAATTTCTTCAAGTTTGTGTTTATTGTTAGTAGCAAAGACAATTTCTTTTAGCATATTTTCATTTTTGAAATAGTCATTAAAAAAAACCCCGGACATACCGGGGATATATTTCAAACTAACTAATCGTTATTAATTGGTTCATCTAGGGTATAAGATTTAACCGCCAGTAGGACTGAACCCTCCTGTGAATGCCCTTGGTTTTGGATTTAAAACCATAACCGGTATCCTGGCTTCATTTGCAATTATCATCTGTTCTGAAGGGCCCATGATATAATCTGCAAGAGTTAATATTTTTGGTGCAATAATTAAAATCAGGTTTGCCTGCGCTTTTTCAGCGAATTCAATAGTTTCTTTTGCGAAATCAATTTTTTTTCCAATTGATTTAATTTCAAAATGAGTATCCATGCTTTCAAAATATTTTTGGGCAAAAACAATATTAGAATGGATTTTTTTCTTAAAAATTCGATCTGTAACTATAGGATGTACGATAAAAATACGTGAGCGATATAACTTGCAGAAATATTGAGCCCACTTAAGTATTTCTTTGTTTTCATTTTTAAAATCAATGGGGAAAACTATATTTTCAATTTTTTCAGATTTAGGCATTTCTTGAACAACAAGAAAAGGCACTTTGCTGCCACGAATAACTTTTAAAGCCCAACTCCCAGTAAATTTTTGCATTCCTCTAATACCATGTGTCCCCATTATTACCATTTCAATATTTCCACCTGACGCATATTTACTTATGGTTTTAAAAATACTACCTTTTAATACCACAATGCTGGGTTTAATCTGGTATACTTCATTTAATTTTTCGCTTACTTCAGTTAGCTTTGTTTGAGATTCTGAGATTTCATTCTCTGATTTTACAATGTTAAGCAACGCAACACCAATACCCGTTATCTTAGAGAGATTTGCTGCATGAGCAAAAGCATATTCGGATTTCATCGTAAAATCCCAAAGTACTAAAATGGTTCGAGTTTTAGTTTCCATATACTTGTTTTTGTTTGTCCAAATTTATGAACTGATTTATAAATATAGTATTTTTGATCAATAAATCTTTCATATAACGATACAGGCCCCAATTTATGAATTTTATTACGATTAAAATAAAAAGTACAATCATTTTTTTCGGGCTTATATTTTTTTTTATTTTACCAGTTTTCCCAAATCAGCCTGCTAGGCCCATAGAATCAGGTGTTCCATTGATTCAGAGATACTTGTTCCCAAATTTCTATTTATCATCCGGAAAATTTTCAGTTTATGAAGATTCATCTGGTATTTTTTTAATTGGCGCCAAAGATAAAATCATTGTTTTTTATGGCAATGAATTTATGTCTATTAACATGAAAGGGCAAATAAATGTTTCATCCAACCAAAGATCCATATTTTATACCGGGTATAATTCCCTTGGATTAATTAAATTATTTAAAAATAGTCAGCCACAACTTTTTCCTTTGGTTGATAATAAATTGAAGAATAAAGATATTTTTGGACAAATCAATAATGTATTTGTTACAAATGGATTGGTTGTTTTTAGTAACGATAACAAACTCTATCAATTTAATGATACAAACTTTATACAAATAGACAGCAGTAGATTTAAACTTCAATTGTTTGAAGTTGGAGATACTGTTATAGAATACAAATACGAATCAGGATTATATAAATTTGTTAATGGCAAACTTATATCAATACCTTTTAGTAATAAAATTATACATAAATCTATTGAGTCTATTTTATCATTTGAAAACTCGCTCTTAATTAAATGCTCCGACAATTCTTATTTTGTCAGGATCAGTAACAAAGGAATTGTACCTGTGAAATTTGGGTTTGAAACATTTCTTGATAAAGCAGGTTTCTCTGATGCTATATTTATACCAGGAAATAATCTGGCAATTGGAACCAAAAGTGCTGGAGTCTTAATCTATAATTATGTTTTAAATAAGGTTAGAAGTATTGGCCTCGATAAAGGATTACTTGACAATACAGTAAAAAACCTGCACCTCGATAAAGCGGGTAATCTTTGGGTACTTCATGAAAATGGCATAAGCAGGATTGAGTTGAATATTCCAGTTACAGAATATAGATATTTTGCAGGTATTTCATCAAATGTAAATGATATTGTTAAACATAACGGAATTTTATACCTAGCTACTTCGAATGGCCTTTTAAAATCTGGTTATGCAAATAATGCAATAGCAAGTATGTCCGGTCAGTTGTATTTTTCATTAGTAGAAGGTATTATTAATGAGTGCATTAAAGTTTTTACTGTGAATAACTATCTTTTTACTGTTACCCCTACAGGTATTTATCAAATTGATAAAGATAAAGCGAGGTTGATTTTAAGAGAAGATATTAATTGCATAGAAAAGGTTCCAAAGTCAAAAGGGTTATATCTTTTAGGAAATGAACACGGTTTAAGTCTGATTGAGTTTACTGGCAATTGTTTTCAGCAAAGGGAACAAAATTCATTAAATGGAGATGCCGTTATAGAAATAGCAATTGATAATGATGGCATGGTATGGATGAAGACGGATGGCAATAGACTTTTATTATTACCAACATTTAAAAATTCAGGGTTAACTAAAAAGAAATATTTGAACTTCGGAAAAGAAAACGGAATGTCTTTGAATTTGAATAATCTTCATTTAATTCATACTTATAATGGGGTCAGATTTTTCTTTCCCGATTCAGTTTATAAATTTAATTATTCTTTGAACAAATTTGACATTGAAGAAGTCTCTGATCTTAAATTCTTAAAAGGCATTCCATGGTTAGTTGAAACTTTAATAGATCAATCAAATAACAAATGGTACTACCTTTCAAGTTCAATAGAAAATTTGCAGGGAGTTTTAATGTATAAAACATCTATAGACAAATCATCCGAAAAGCCTGTTTTTTTCAACACTGGAATTTTAATGAGCCCAATTTATATTGATTCTTCAACTGTATGGATAGGAGGAGAAAATAAACTTCTGCAGTTCAATAATAAAAAACCATTTAATCTGCCACGCAATTTTTCAGCAATAATAAAGCGAGTGTTTATAGGCAATGATTCTATATTGCAAATCGGACTTGAGGATCCTGAAATTACTTATAATTACAACAATATTAAGTTTGAAGTTGCATCAACTTGTTTTGAAGGTGAACCTTACATCAGGTACCAATGCAAGCTGGAGGGGTATGATAATAAATGGACAAAATGGACACTTGGTAGCGTTTTTCCCTTTCATAATCTATCATCAGGGAAATATGTATTTTCAGTAAGAGCCTTGAATATTGATGGAACAGTATCTGACATAACAAGCTTAAAATTCTATATTTTGCATCCTTTTTATTATTCTTTGCCGGCATTTGTCTTATACTTTTTCATATTTGTTTTTTTAGCATTTATTATTCTTCGCTGGCGAACCTGGCTGTTTTTCAGGAGTAAAGAAAGACTTGAAAAAATTGTGTATGAAAGGACCGAAGAGATTCTTAAGGAAAAAGAAAAAAGTGAAGTTCTAATAGCAAATTTATTGCCTAAAGGTACAGCAGACGAACTAAAATCAACCGGGAAGGCAACTTCACAAAAATTTGCAATGGCAACTGTACTTTTTTCAGATATCCAGGGATTTACTAAAATAGCAGAGCAAATGAATCCCGAGTTGCTGATTGACCAGTTAGATGCTTTCTTTTTTCAATTTGATATGGTTGTTGAAAAATATAATATTGAAAAAATAAAAACTATTGGAGATGCTTACATGTGTGCAGGAGGAATCCCTCACAAGAATATTACAAATCCGGTTGAAGTTGTTCTGGCTGCTTTAGAAATGCAGGAATTTATGCGCGAATTAAAATCAAGAAATATAGATATCTGGGATTTGCGAATAGGTATTCATACAGGATCTGTAATAGCCGGAGTAGTTGGACATAAGAAAATGTCATACGATATTTGGGGTGACACAGTTAATACAGCAAGTAGAATGGAATCATCAGGTGAAGCGGGTAAAATCAATATATCTGGCCATACTTATGAATTAATAAAAGATTTTTTCATCTGCGAGTATCGTGGTAAAATGCCGGTAAAATATAAGGGCGAAATAGACATGTATTTTGTTAAAGGGATAAGACCTGAACTGGCAACTAATATGATGCATGTGCCAAATAAGAAATTTTTTATTATGCTTCAACTATTGCGAATTCAGGATCTTGAAGATTCCATATTTGACAAATTAAGCAAGGAATTGCCTGCAAACCTTTATTTCCATAACACTTACCGAACAAAAGATGTTTACAATCTGGTTGATTTATTTGGAAGAGCCGAAGAACTGACCGACGAAGAAAACTTATTGCTCCGGACTACAGTACTTTTAAATGATGTAGGATTTATATGGGCATATGACAATCACGAAGATTCTAGTATTAATTACGCTCGTGAAGTACTGCCAAAATTTAAGTATTTGCCAGAACAAGTAGAAATGATTATTGATCTGATTGAAGTTACAAAAGGAATGAGGAAACCCCAAAATAGATCAGAAGAAATTTTATTGGATGTAGAAATGAATTATCTATCAAGAGCCGATTTTGTAACCTTGAATGAATTTCATTACCAGGAATTGATTGAACATGGTAAAGTTATTTCAAGAGAGGAATGGCTTAGAGAACAAATTGTGCTGTTATCCAATCACAAATATTATACGCGTGTAGCTAACGTATTACGCGATGTTAGCTCAGAACAACAAATTGAAAATATTCTTGCAGCTTCAAAAAAATCATAATAGTGATAATTGCAAAACATCTATAAAAAAAACTAAATTTGGCATTTCATTATAAATGCTTTTATAATTAATGATTTAACTGAATTGGACTATTTAGATTTTAATATATATTGCAACATATTGTTTTTTTGAATGTTTTTGACTTTAGTGCATTTTAATAAGGATTCTTTAAAATTAGTTATTTTTAATGGAAAGCATTGATTGGAAAAGCCTCCCGTTTGCATATCACAAAACGGATTATAACATTCGCTGTTATTGGAGAGATGGCAAATGGGGTGAATTGGAAATTTCATCTTCAGAATACATAAATATTCATATGGCTGCTACATGTTTACATTATGGACAAGAAGCATTTGAAGGATTAAAAGCATATCGTGGGAAGGATAATAAGATTAGACT
>Ga0265316_10000442_pt1 | contig 47118 bp, 40 predicted proteins | sample 4522metaG_FD_202092 | JGI IMG/M metagenome (GOLD analysis project Ga0265316, IMG submission 202092) | Rhizosphere microbial communities from Carex aquatilis grown in University of Washington, Seatle, WA, United States - 4-5-22 metaG | ecosystem: Host-associated > Plants > Roots > Rhizosphere >... | reverse complement strand
GGCCGCGAACCTCGTCGGACAGGATCCGCTCTTCGTCGCGGCGGCGAGCTACGACTACCACCTGCAGAGCCGATCGCCGGCGATCGGCAAGGGCCTCGATCCGGCCGTGGGATCGGGGTTTGCGCTCATGCCGGCGTTCGAGTACGTCCATCCTCTGAAGGCCGTCGTCCGAAAGAGCGCGGGCGCGCTCGATCTCGGTGCGTTTCAGTTCGCCACGGACACGGGCGGCGCGGGCACGGTCGCTGCGGGCGGCGCCACGGGTGTTGGTGGCTCGACGGGCGCGGGCGGATCGACGTCGAGCGGAGGCGGCACGGCGACCGGCGGCACAGCCGCGTTGCCCGACGGCGCGGCTCTCGGCTCCCCCGAAGTGGCCGGGAAGAGTTCTGGGTGCGGATGCAGGACGGCTCCGTCGTCCGTGCCTGCGCGCGCGATCTTTTTCGCCCTGGCGCTGCTCGCTTGCATCGCGCGGCGACGCAGGTGACGTTGTTGCCAACCACGGGCGCTGAACGAGCCGCCATCGTTTTCGTCACCGAGTGTGGTGCCTGAAAGACCTGTCAGCTCGACGACTGGACGCCACACTCGTATGATGCTTGGTCTCGGAGGATGCACTTTGCGCAAAGTGTCGCTCGCGTTAATCACCCTGACTCTTGGCCTTTGCCCCATTGGCTGCAGTGGCGAGGATAGCCCCAGTCCAGGCCCTGAAGTGGGCGGCGATCGAAGTGTTGGAGGTTCTGCGGGTGCCGGCGGGCACCTGAGCACAGCCGGTGGTTCGCGGGCAGGAGGCGGTGCTGCGCAAGTTGGAGGGGGTGCCACGATGGTAGGAGGCGCAGCAATAGGCGGGGGCAACACCCCGGGTACAGGCGGGGAACCGAGCGCGGGTGGGGGCAACGCAACAGGCGGCACGACCGCAACTGGCGGCACGACCGCAACTGGCGGCACGACCGCAGCAGGCGGCACGACCGCAACAGGCGGCACGACCGCAACAGGTGGAGCGCCCGCAACAGGCGGCCTGCCCGCAACAGGCGGCAAAGCAGCCGCGGGCGGCACGACAAGTGTCGGAGCAACCGGAGGGCTGAGGAGCGTCACGGCCACGGGTGGTCTGGCCCCCACGACTGGCGGCGCGACCGCAACTGGCGGTATCCCCACCACCGTGGCTTGCGCTTCCTCGTCTGCCTGCATCGAGTTCTCCAATGTCCAGCAAGAGATCGATGGGTTCGGCGCCTCCTCCGCTTGGCACGGAGTGCTCGGCACAGCCGAGTTGGATGCGGCATTCAAGAATGACGACAACAATCAACTGGGACTGTCGATTCTTCGCGTGGACGTCGACCCGGCGGGACAGTCGGCTTGGGCGTCGCAGAAGACCAATGCTACGAATGCCAAGGCGCGGGGGTGCAAGTACGTGCTCGCCACTCCCTGGAGTCCTCCGGCCTCGATGAAGACCAACAACAACACGGTCGCAGGCGAACTGAAGACGACTTCTTATGCCGATTACGCCGCGTACCTAAAGTCCTTCTACCAGTACATGGGCAACGTGGACGTGATTTCCGTACAAAACGAGCCCAATATCAAAGTGAGCTACGTTTCTGCCACTTGGAGCGCGACCCAACTCTACAACTTCACCAAGAACAATGCCCAAGACATCGGCGCACCTGTCATGATGCCGGAAACCTACAACTACGACACATCATATTCCGACTCGACCCTCAATGACCCGATTGCTGCCTCCCATGTCAATTACATTGGGTTGCACATTTACGGCTCAACGATGAAGACCTACACCATCGCGGTCACGCAACAGAAGAAGATTTGGCAAACGGAGCACTATTACAACCCCGAAGACATCGGGACGATGATGACAATGGGCAAGGAAATCATGGATTGTCTGGCGAACCAGATGAATGCCTATGTCTGGTGGTACCTCAGAATGCCGGGATGCAACCTCATCACGTCGAGTGGCGCGATTCGGAACAAGGGGTACATCATGGCGCAGTTCTCGAAGTACATCCGGCCGGGATCACACCGGGTTACTGCGACCTACCAGCCACAGACCAGTGTCAACGTCCAGGCCTTTTCCGGAACAAACAATGTCATCGTCGCCCTGAATCGGAACACCTCGGCCAAGTCACAGACCTTCACAATCTCGAGTGGAAACTTCACGAATGTCCGCCGGTACACGACTTCCAACACCAAGAGACTCAGCGACGACGGTCCTGTCACCGTGACCAACAACTCCTTCACGGTTTCGCTGGACGCCCAGAGCGTGACCACATTCGTGGCCGACGGCACGACCCCGTGATGTCCAGAAACTCATCGCGAAGATTGTGGCCAGGATTCGCCACGCCCTCGCGCCATCCGGAATCGCCCGCGCCACCCGCTGCGTTTCAGTACTTGCCCGGCCGCAAAAGCGACGCGGGAACCTCGCCAGCGTACGAGTACCCGTACTGTTCCCAGTAGCCAGTGATCGCGTGATTGGTGACCTCGATGCGCGAGAGGTATTTCGCGTTCTTGTAGCCGTACAAACGAGGCACCACCAAGCGCACCGGAAAACCGTGCGCGAGCGGCAGCGTGGATCCGCCGACTCCGTAGCCAAGCAAGGTGCGTGGCTCGCGTGCGACACTGATGGGAAGCGATTCGCTGTACTGGCCGCCCACACTGTAGAAGCTGACGTACGCGGCGGACGGGTCCGCCCCGGCCAAATTCAGCATGCTGGCGAGGGACACCCCGTTCCAGGGCACGTCGTCGACCGACCAGCCTTCGACGCAATGAAAATCGGTCATCTGGTCTTGCCGGGGCAGGGCGATGAGGTCGGCGAAACTAAGCGAAAGCGGATTGCTTGCCATGCCGTCGACGGTAAGCGTCCAGTTCTCCAGGATGTCGACCAGGTTTTGCGTGTCTACCGTGTTTTCGAACCAGTCATTGTAGATGGGCTCCCTGCCGGGGCCGGGTCGGAAGTCGAAGCCTTGCGCGCTTGCCGCAGCGTCCGGACCATTTTCGCTCGAGGCGTCGGGTCGCCCACTATTTGGCGTGTCGGTGCCCAGGCACGCGGAGAGCATATCGCCGCCGAGCGCCAACACCGTTGCGTTGCCAAGCCAACCCAGCACGGTTCGGCGCTCGACCTTACTCTGCGCAATAATGGGCGGGATGTATGGCTTCACTAACTGTTTGGATGCCCTTGTGGGAAGGTCGGTTCACAAGGGGGCGTTTGAATTGCTGGTTCCTACACCACGCCCTGATCGATCATGGAATCGGCGACCTTGACGAAGCCGGCGATGTTGGCGCCCATCACGTAGTTGGTGGGCTGGCCATAGTCCTTCGCGGTCTTGTGGACGGCCGCGTGGATGGACTGCATGATGCCCTTCAGCTTGGCGTCGACTTCTTCGCGCGTCCACGACAGGCGCATCGAGTTCTGGCTCATTTCCAGGCCGGACGTCGCCACGCCGCCAGCGTTGGCAGCCTTGCCAGGACCGTAGAGCACCTTGGCCGCGAGGAACGTCTCCACCGCCTCAGGCGTGGACGGCATGTTCGCGCCTTCCGCGATCACAGTGCAGCCGTTCTTCAGCAGGGTCTCGGCGTCCTTGCCATCCACCTCGTTCTGCGTGGCCGAGGGGAAGGCCGCGTCGCACTTCACCACCCACGGGCGCTTGCCGGCGACGAATGTGCAGCCGAACTTCTTGGCGTACTCCTGGATGCGGCCGCGCTGCACGTTCTTGAGCTCGAGCACGAAGGCCAGCTTGTCCGGGGTGATGCCCTTGGGATCGTGAATGAAGCCGTCCGAGTCAGACAGAGTGACCGGCACAGCGCCGAGCTGGTTCAGCTTCTCGACGGTGTACTGGGCCACGTTGCCTGAACCCGACACGGTGCAGATCTTGCCTTTGAAGGTCTCGTTGCGCGTCTTCAGCATTTCTTCGGCGAAGTACACGGCGCCGTAGCCCGTGGCCTCGGGACGAATGAGCGAGCCGCCCCAGTTGAGCGCCTTGCCAGTAAGCACGCCGACGAACTCGTTCTTCAGGCGCTTGTACTGGCCGAACAGGTAGCCGATCTCGCGGCCGCCCACGCCGATGTCGCCAGCGGGAACGTCGGTGTCGCCGCCGATGTGGCGGAACAATTCCGACATAAAGCTCTGGCAGAAGCGCATGACCTCGTTGTTCGACTTGCCCTTGGGGTCGAAGTCGGAACCGCCCTTGCCGCCGCCCATGGGCAGGGTGGTGAGGGAGTTCTTGAACACCTGCTCGAAGCCAAGAAATTTGAGGATCGACAAGTTCACGCTTGGGTGCAGACGCAGACCGCCCTTGTACGGGCCGATGGCGCTGTTGAATTCGATACGATAGCCGCGGTTGACCTGGACCTGGCCTTTGTCGTCGATCCAGGGCACGCGGAACATAAGCTGACGCTCAGGCTCAACCACGCGCTCAAGAATCTTGTTCTGTTCGTACTTGGGGTTGCGGTCCAGACACGGCTGCAACGATCCAAGCACCTCGGTCACAGCCTGGTGGAACTCCGGTTGCCCGGGATCCCGCTTGGTCACCAAATCGATCACTCTCTGCGCGTAGGACATATTGCCTCCTGGCTAGGGAATTATCGACCGGCACTTGAGGTCGCACAGTCCGGTGCCGTTAGAGGTCCCGTTGTCACATTGCTCACCCGACGCAGCGTCCACCTTTCCGTCGCCGCAGTACGCCGGCTTTCGACACCCAGGGGCGCAACCAGCCGCCTGGTTGTACGTCGACTGATTCACTCCGTCGTCACATTCCTCATCGCCCTCCACCTTCCCGTCCCCGCAGTAAGGACCGATCGTACATTGGGTCGTGCATCCGCCGTAAGCCGTGTCGGAGTTCTTGGCCCCGTCATCGCACTGCTCGTCGCCGTTGATGACCCCATCGCCGCACGCGGCGGCGCACACGGTGTGGGTTCGGTTGAACTGGCCCAGCGTCAGCTTGTAGCTGGATTGGGTCACATGCCGCTCGGCCTGGAAGACCACAATCTCGTAAACCTGACCAACGGTGAGTCCATACTTCGCCGCCCCGGCCGCGTCGAGCGTCACGCCGTCTGGGTCGGCCCCATGGATGCCACCGATGTCCACAGCCAGTTGCCCGTTGACGAAGACCCACACGTCGTCATCGCCGATGAAATTCAGCGATTCCCCACCTTGATACTCGAACCAATAGCGCACCTCGCTGGTGAAGGAGAAGTTGTGCTTCACGCCGGCCCCGTCGGAGCCCAGGTAGGGAATCTCGGGACCGTCCGGGGTCGCGGCCCAGCCACGGTTGTCGAGTGGGAAGAAGGGTGGTGGGTTCGTGCTTCCGGGCTGCGTGCCGCCGTGGTTGTAGAGGAATGTGCCGTTCGTCTGTCTCGCCAAGGTGATGGTGTCGAGAACCATCTTCGTGTACGGGGTGTTGTCGTGATACCAGGCATCGAAATCCGCCGCATTCGTCGTATTCGACTTGGCCTTGTCGACGGCTGGGTTGTAGACCGGCTTGCGATCCGGCCCGAGGGTGGGCATGACCATGCCTTTGCACAGGCCACCAGCAGCGGTGGGCGGGACAAGCTCGAAATTCGGATGCGGGGGCGGGATGAGGGTGGCGGGCGCGGTCGACGGAATCATGTCGCGGTAGATGATGGGAACCACAAGGTCACCGGTGGTGCCCTCAACCTCTTGCGTGCATGTCCAATTCGGTTCGAGTTTGCAGTCGGCTGAGCAGCCGTCTCCGGATCGCGTGTTGCCGTCGTCGCATTCTTCTTCTGGCAGCTTCAGGCCGTCGCCACACGGCGACGTGCAGCCATCGGTCCCACTGCACACGGGCTCCGCCTTGCAATCAGGGGAGCACCCGTCGCCCGGGATCAGATTCCCGTCGTCGCACGACTCGTCCCCCTCCGCCTTGCCGTCGCCGCAAACGGTCTTGTAGCAAGCCTCGCCTGCCATGGGACAGGCGTAGCCAGGCTCCGGCTTGCAACCCGCGCTGCAGCCGTCTCCCGACGTGGTGTTGCCGTCGTCGCATTCTTCCGCGCCCACTAGCATGCCGTCTCCGCACTTGGGCTTGCAGCGAAGCCCGGCCGCGGCGCAAACCCAGCCCACCTCAACGGTTGAGCAATCGGCCGAGCAGCCGTCGCCGTCGACCGTGTTGCGGTCATCGCATTTCTCATTGCCCGAGATCCGACCGTCGCCACAGACCACGGTCGACACGCAAGGCTCGCCGAATTTGGGGCAAGCCCAGTCGGTCTCGACCCTGCAACTGGCCGAGCAGCCGTCGTTTGAGGCCGTGTTCTTGTCGTCGCACTCCTCGCCGGGGTCCTGTCTGCCGTTGCCACAATCTGGGATGCAAAGTCCTGCGGCATTCTTGACGCATCCGATCTGCGAGCCGTCACCTTGGGTGCCCGCCTCAGGAAGCCCGGTGAGTATGGGGCCGATGTCCCGGCCGGCGTCCCGAGATCCGCCCTGTCCGCCGCCGCCCGCGCCAGCCACGGCACCCTCGCCCACGGCGACCCCGCCCTGAGGGCTGCAGGCCCCGAGGCAGAAAGCCAGGCAGAGAGCAGTCCCCATGCCCGAACGTATGTCGTTCAGCGACAATTGGGCCGCTGCCGTTGCGTTGTGGCCGACTGGTCTTGCCCTGTCGCTGTCCTGTGGCGCTGGTATTGGCATGGGTGCCATGAAGTCAACGCCTTTCCGAAATGAGAAGCAACAGTCCCCGCTGCGAGAGATCGAAGCGCACCGCGTCCTATTCCACGCCGACCGTCGCTCGCGGATTGCCACGCTTGTTGAGATGCTGGCTGTTCGGATTCCGCTACACCCTCTTTTCGCCCGGCGGGCTGACCCAAACCCACAGCAACGCGTGTATACTCGTCCGGCTTCCGCATGCCCCTGACTGTCGTACCACCTCCGCCCGAGATCGCCGCGCACGCCGCAGAGAGCGAGCGCTTGCGCCTGCTCTCGTTCAGCGCTGGCTTTCGGCTGCTGGCCGCCTCGCTTTTCTTGGTCCTCAGCCTGCTTTGCTGGGGCCTGTCTGGACACTCCACATGGCAATACAAGATTCCGGTGGTGCTGGGCTACGCGGTGGTGGCAGCCGTCATTTTCGCCTACCGGCGGCGCGAAGGCTTCGCCCGCTTCGCCGCTGTGCCCGTCGCGCTCGACCTGGCCGTTCCCTACGTCGCCATGCGCGCCACGATCTCCAGCTATGGCGATGCTGGCCAGGTCGTGGCCGGGCTGGGTCTGGGCATGTTCGTCGTTGTCGTGGCGGCCTGCGGCCTCTATCTGCGAAGGCGCCTCATCATCGCCGCGACCGTCGTCTCGATGGTCGGCGAAAGTCTGCTGCTTCTGCAAGCCGGCGTTTCGCCTTGGCACGCGGTGCTCTCCTGCTGCGTGCTGCTGCTTGGGGCCGGCGTGGGCGTCATCATCGTCGATCGGACTAACCGGCTGGTGCACGAGACGGCTGGCGTTGAGGCAGCCCGGCATCAGCTAGCGGACACGCGCGCCCAATATGACCAGCTTGCCTGCCTGCAGCGGGACAAGGACAGCCTGGTGCAGCTCATCGTGCATGACATGCGCGGCCCCCTCAGCGCGGCTATCCTGTCGCTCGAATTCCTTTCGCGAGAACTCAAACGCCAGCAAGCCCCACGCGACATGCTGGAGGCGAGCGAGGACGCCCTCACCTCGTCGAGCAACGTGGCCAACATGATCACGCAGATCTTGGACACGACCAAACTGGAAGAGGGTCGCATCACTTTGAACCTGGTGCCGGTTTCGGCGCGGGAGATGCTGGAACTCGCGCGTGAGCAGGCGATTGCGCGGGCGCAAACCAAGGCCATCAGCGTCACGGTCGACGCGCCCGACACCCTCTACATGGCGGCGGATCGGCGCCTCTTCCCGCGACTTCTCGACAACCTGGTCTCGAATGCCCTGCGCTATTCGCCAAGGGGAGGACGCATCCTGTTGGTGGCGGCCGAGAGCGGCAACGAGGTCGTCCTATCGGTCCACAATACCGGCGAAACCATCCCGAGCCCCGACCGTGAGACGATCTTCGCCAAGTTCCAGCAGGGCGAGACAGACACCAGCCGGATGTTCGGCTGGGGGCTGGGCCTGTACTTCTGCCGACTGGTTGCCGAGGCCCACAGTGGCCGCATCGCGGTGGAAGACGTGGCCGGCTGGCCAGCTTCGTTCGTCGTGCGCTTGCCAGCAAAGACGCCAGCCCCGGCATAATCTTTCGTTCCAGCGTTTTCAGAGATGCGCCTTTCTTCACGACCGGGCATCTAAGGGTCCGGACAGCAACGCCCGATGGGTATTCTTGAACTTCAAAAAGGGACATGCGCATGAGACGACTTCCGATGTTGGCCACCACTGTGAGTTTGTTCGTTCTGTCGCCGGCCCTGGCATTGGCCAGCACCTGGGACATCGATCCCGTCCATTCGACCGTGGAATTCAGCGTCCGCCACATGATGGTCACCACGGTCAAGGGCCACTTCTCAAAGATCAAGGGATCGGTGGATCTCGACGAGAAGGACGCGACTAAGTCCAGCGTGGATGTGATAGTCGAGACCGGTTCCATCGACACCCACGAGCAGAAGCGCGACGCCCATCTGAAATCTGCTGATTTCTTCGACGCTGCCAAGTTTCCCGCGATCAGCTTCAAGTCGACCAAGGTGGAAAAAGCGGGCAAGGGCAAACTCAAAGTCACCGGGGATCTCACCATGCACGGTGTGACCAAGCCGCTGGTGCTCACGGTCGAGGGACCGTCGGCCGCAATCAATGATCCCTACGGCCGCACCGTCAGGGGCGTGATGGCGACTGGGAAGCTGGATCGCAAAGATTGGGGCATGACGTGGAACAAGGCGCTCGACAGCGGCGGCATGGTGGTGAGCGACGAGATCAAGGTTGAGATAAACGCCGAGCTCGCTGAACGGGCGGCCACCCCGCCCGAGCCGGCGGCCGCCGCAAAGCCTGCCGAGCCCGCCAAGTCCGGCAAGTAACAAGCGGCGTGAATTTCGGACCCGCGAGGGTATAATTTTGGGTAGAGAGAGTCTGTAGGTTCAAACCATCACCGTGTCACTCCCTGATCTTCCCCTGAGAAAATCTGCCGTTGTCGAATCGGTAGGAGGCGATCGCGCCTTCCGCCGGCGCATCATGGAGATGGGGTTGATACCGGGAACCAAAGTCAAGCTGGTGGCCGTGGCGCCCATGGGTGATCCGTTGACGCTAGAACTTCGCTCCAGCCGGCTGTCCCTGCGCAAGAAGGAAGCGGCGCACGTCCGCGTTCGGGTATGAGCGAGCGCAGCGCCGCAGAAGAACCCGAACTATTCCGTCCTCTCGTCGCCCTGGCCGGCAACCCCAACACCGGCAAGACTAGTCTGTTCAACGCGCTGACCGGCAGCCGCGCCCGGGTGGGCAACTACCCGGGTATCACCGTGGAAGGCCGGCTGGGCGAAGCAAACCTTCCGGGCGTTGGACCGGTGGATGTGCTCGACATTCCGGGCACCTACTCGCTGGTGGCCCGCACCGGAGAGGAGCAGGTCGCCATCAACGCCATGCTGGGCATGCATGGCCAGCGACGCCCGGACGCGGTGGTGATCTGCGTGGACGCCGGCCAGTTTGTCCGTTCGTCACACCTGGTGCTGCAGGTGATGGAGTTTGGCTTGCCCGTGCTGGTGGCGCTCACGATGACCGACGAGGCGAAGGAAGCCTCGCCCGATCCCGCCGAGATGGGACGACGACTGGGATGCGCCGTGATTTCGGTAGTTGCCTCGCAGGGCCGCGGCGTAGCCGAGTTGAGCGCCGCCATCGCACGCCGGCTGCACAACCCGGAACGACGCGAGATCTGGCACTGGCAACCAACGCCCTGGCTGCGCAATCTGCTGGCGCAGACGCGCGCTGCCCTGCCAGAGACGTGGCCGTCCTGCGATGCCATGGCGCTGTGGGCGCTGATGAGCGTGGAAGCCGGCGACGAATTGCAGGGCATTCCGGCCCAACTGCGGCAGGCCGTCCATCTTCCCTCTGAATCGCGCAAACAAGTCGACGACGAAGCCATCCTGGGGCGCTACGCCTTCATGGACGCCACCTTGGCCCCGCTCGGCCGCCACGCGCCCGACCACAGCCTGACCGAAAAGGTGGACCGAATCCTTCTTCATCGGTGGCTGGGATTTCTGATCTTTCTGCTGCTGATGTTCGCCCTGTTTGAAGGGCTGTTCGCTGGCGCCGATCCCTTGATTCATCTGATCGAACGCGCCTTTGCTGCCGCGGGCGACGGGCTCAAGCACGCCCTGCCGGGAAGCATTCTGGCGCACTTCTTGGCCGACGGGCTGCTGTCGGGTGTGGGCGCCGTGGCCATGTTTCTGCCGCAGATCCTGCTGCTCTTCTTCTTCCTCGGCCTGCTGGAAGACTCGGGCTACCTGGCGCGCGTGGCATTCCTGATGGATCGACCGATGCGTGCCATGCACCTGCACGGCCGCGCCTTCATCCCGATGCTCGCCGGCTTTGCCTGTGCCGTGCCGGCCATCATGGCCACGCGAACCATGGAACGTCGGCGCGACCGCATCCTGGCCATGATGGTGATCCCGCTCACCACCTGCTCGGCGCGGCTGCCGGTCTACACCCTCATTATCGGAGCGCTGTTCCCCTCTCGACGGATTTTCGGCGTGCTGCCTGCGCAGGGCCTTCTGGTTGTTTTCATGTACGCGTTTGGCATGGGTACGGCTTTTCTGGCCGCGTTCATCCTGTCACACGCCCTGCCCCCGCTGCGGGCGCGCCGGCTGCCGCTGGTTTTGGAACTGCCGCCCTACCGCAGGCCGCGGCTGCACGACGTGCTCGGCATGGTGACGGACCGATCGCGGCGCTTCCTCACCGATGCGGGCACGCTGATTGTGATCTGTTCGGTGGTGCTGTGGGGGCTGCTCGATTTTCCCCGCCAGCCGGCGCAACCGTCACGCGACTGGAAAGCCGCCATTGCGCAAGTCGAGCCGGCGGCGCGGCCGCAAGTGCAGCGAGCCGAGGAGGCCGAGCGCATGCAACAAAGCTACGCCGGCCAAATAGGCAAACTGATGGAACCCGCAATTGCGCCGCTGGGTTTCGACTGGAAGATCGGGATTGGACTGGTGGGTGCGTTCGCCGCGCGCGAGGTCTTTGTGGCCACACTGGGCGTGGTCTATGGTCTTGAGCCCGAAGGCGCGGAGACCAGCCTCACCTTGCGCGAGCAAATGCGACAGGAGAAACGCCCCGACGGAACGCCGCTTTACACGCCACTGGTCGGGCTGAGCCTGCTGCTCTTCTTTGCCCTGGCCTGCCAGTGCTCAAGCACCCTGGCCGTCGTCCGGCGCGAGACCGGCGGCTTGCGCTGGCCCATATTCCTCTTTACGTACACATCCGCGCTGGCCTGGCTGGTCAGCTTTGCCGTGTATCAATCAGGACGCGCGCTGGGTCTGTAGGTCGGGCCAGCCGCCTCAGGAATGCAATCGCTACTGCGCGTGGGTCGCCAGCTTGTCCGCTTCCTCCCTGCAGGCCTGGATGTCTTTCGGGCTCGTGACGGGCTCGAACTCGCGCGTCTTCTTGCCGCGAAGGTCGCTCTCGTGACCTTTGATCGTGATACGCACGAGAGACCCCTTCATCTCGCCCGCGCTAACCTCTATCTGATACTGATGGCCGCCCTTCATCGGCAAGGCGAAGGTCCGTCGCCCCGTGGTCGCGTTGACGGAGGCTCCTCCAGGCGACTGCTCGCCCCAGTGTGAGGGCGTGCCAATGACGTGGCAACCGGGCAAGAGCTCCAAGAGCCCGCCGAACGACGAGACGTCCCTGTTGTCCACGAATTGCACGTAGCCGGTGAGCGTGGAAACCTGCTCCGAACCAAGCGGGTGCGGCCCGGGTGGATAGAGCCGGTATGGAGGAGCGCCCCCTCCCGACATGCAAGCGGCGGTTGATAGGGCAAGGGTCACGGTGAGGGCGATGTGGATCTTCCGCATGGGGCGATTATGTTCGCGCTGGGTGGCCGTGAATACAAGTCGTATGATCGGGGCATGCGTCTTCTGCTCATCTCAGTTTCATGCTTGCTTCTGGCCCAGTCCTCGGCCCATGCGGCGGTGGGGGACAAACCGGGGTGGCAGATGACCTTCCAGGACGAATTCGACGAAGCCCAGGTCGATGCCAGCAAGTGGGTCAAACGCTACAAGTGGGGCGAGGCGCAGATCAACGGGGAATTGCAGGCCTACACTGATGATGCCTTCCAATTACAGAACGGCATACTCAGCATTGTAGGCGACAAGCGATCCGCCAGCTATGTGGGACAGACGTTCCAATATGCCTCAGGCGTCCTCTGTTCAGTACTGGAGCAGAAGTATGGGTATTTTGAAGCCCGCCTGAGGGTGCCGGCCGGCCAGGGCCTGTGGCCGGCGTTCTGGTTGCTGGGCAATACCGCAGCGCCAGGGGTCAACGAAATCGACATTCACGAAATTCTCGGCAATCAACCGAACATGGTGTACATGACCGTGCACTGGGGCACCGACTACGGCGCCGGCCACCAGAGCGATGGCACGAACTGGGTCGGCCCCGACTTTTCGGCCGATTTTCACGTCTTTGGCCTTGAGTGGAATCCCGATTCCATCATCTGGACCATCGACGGGGTCGAGCACAAACGCCACACCGGCGCGGGGGTTCCGCAGGTCGCAATGTACATCATCGTCAACCTGGCCATCGGCGGCACCTGGCCCGGTCCCCCGGACGCGACCACGCCGTTGCCTGGCCTCTGCCAGATCGACTACGTCCGCGCGTACACGCGCCTGCCGGACGCCGGGATCACCGCGACTGGCGGAGTCACCGCGACCGGCGGGATGGCTCCGACTGGTGGGGTCGCAGCGACCGGCGGGGTTGCCGCCAGCGGCGGCCTCGCTGCAACCGGCGGGGTTACCGGTACGGGCGGGCGGCCAGAAAGTGGCGGCGCTGTCGCGATTGGCGGAATCGTCGCAACGGGCGGAGTGGCAACCGCTGGCGGAATCGCTGCAACGGGCGGCGCCGCAGGGACTGGCGCGACGACTCGAAGTGACGGCGGATGTGGCTGTCGCGTGGCCGGCACCCCATCTGCTACCGAAATATTGGTATTTGCGATGGTCGTCCTGGCCTGGCGCAAGCGCCGGCAACGCGGTCACAGCACAGGGCCGGAAGAGGTGTAGAGGTGCCTGGATTGGCCCCGGCGAGAAGCTTGGTGCCGTCAGACGATGAAGCCACACAGAACCGTTCTGCGACCCACTGCCCGTCTGCTGCGTCCAGACTACTGTCCCCTCCAATTCGCCTCGGGGGACATGTCCTTGGCCGGGCGGGGCCGCCTGGCATCGACAAGGGTCTTCCGGAACGGAAAATCAAAAACCTCATTGCCGATTAGGATGTTTAGGCTCATTTCGTTGCCCGCAAGATCGCTATCGACGTAGACCAATCCTGCGAGCCGATTTTCGGGCAGGAGGGTGGTCTTGCGGAGCGCCACAGTCTCCCAGTTGGCGCGGGCCATTTCATAGGCCGTGACTTGTTGCTGGCCTTTCGCCTCGGTGGCGTGAAGGGTCCTCCCCCGAGAGAGAAACAGCAGGGGCCCTGCCAAGGCTTCTTGGTTCATGACGTCGGCCTGCGGGTGACCTGGCGGATCTGTTCCCGGGTTGACGGCGGCCACGCGACAGTAGCGCTCGGCTGGGCTGCGCGGACGCTCGCTCGGCCTGTGAGTCGGGCAGTCCGCCTCCGGCATCGAGTTTCGCGTATGCTTGAGTGGACACGAGGTGATCGATGCGCCATGCGCCTTTGTTTTCCACGATAGTTGTCACAGCCGGCCTCTTGCAGGCCTGCCACAGCGCGAACAACAAAGGCACTGGCTCGCGTGGCTCGCTCGGCACGGCAGGTACGTCGGGCGCTACCGGCAAAGTCACAGCCGTCGCAGGCGGCACCCTGTTCCCTTCGACCGCGATCTGGTACCAGGACGTAAGCGCGGCTGCGCTTGACGGCGAGTCGAGCACGGTCATCAGCGGCCTCCAGAGCAAAGGCGGCTGGGGCGCGGGACGGTTCCAGATCGACTTCTCTATCGAAGTACTGCGTGCCGATGCCAGCGTGCAGCCGCGCGCCTTCAACCAGACTGGCGATTTCTACGATCCGGATTGCGACTTTGTGCCCGTGCCAGTGCCCCCGGGCGGCAACCTGGAAGCCGAGACCAACTACACCTGCGCCAGCGACGGCGACTGCCACCTCATCGTCATCCAAGGCAGCAAGCTTTTCGAAATGTGGCGCGCCAACATCACCGGCGGCACGGCCAGCGGGACGCCCTTCGACGGCGGTTGCCTGGCGGTCTGGGATCTTTCACACGACTATTGGAAGCCGGCCGCGCCACCCACATTTGCTCGCGGTGACCAGTGTACCAGCGCCGATGCCGCTGGCTATCCCATTGCGGCCCTGCTCTTTTCGGCCGACGAAGTGAAGGCGGGCGCCATCAATCACGCCATTCGTTTCATCCTGCCCAACGATCGCATCCGCAAAGGCGCGTATGTTCACCCGGCCACCCACTCGGGCGCGGGCAAGGGCACGCCAACCGCGGACGCGGTTCCCTACGGCGCGCGCTTCCGCCTGAAATCCTCGTTCAACCTCGCCAGCCTGCCCAGTGGCGGCGCCCGCGTGGTGGCGAGGACCCTGCAACGCTACGGAATGTTTCTCGCTGACGGCGGCAATATCGCGCTCACCGGCCAGGCTGACACCCACACCACCGCCAAGTGGGATGGGTTGCTCAGCGCGCGCGATCTGGCCAGCATCCAGGTGACCGACTTTGAAATGGTGGACGGCGGCGCCCGCCTCCCGCTTACCCTCGATTGCGTGCGGACGGCGATGTAGGGTTCACGGGTGTCCAACCCGCGCGAGCCAGCCCCAGCCACCGCCGTCGTCAATTCACACGGTCGCGCCCGCATCGCGTCCGGGCATCCTTGGGTCTACCGGCAGGATGTTGTCTCCGGGCCGCCGACCGACGCACTCACCGACGGGCCAGCCCTGGTGACGGTGCTCGACGAACGACGACGGCCGCTGGCCAGCGCCACATGGTCCACCCTGTCCCCGGTTGCCCTGCGCATCCTGCAGCGACGAAGCGCCAGCGCTCCCCTGCCCGATCTGATGGCGCTAGTGACCGAACGCTTTGAAGCCGCCCTCGCCTGGCGCGAACGGCTTGCGCTTGATCGCGATGCCGTGCGGTTGGTTCATGGAGAGGCCGACGGTTTGCCGGGGCTCTTCGTCGATCGCTATGCCGACGCGGCGGTCATGCAGACCACATCCGTAGCGATGGATGCACTTCGGCCGGCGCTGGCGGATCTGCTGAGGAGGCGCCTCAACGTGCGCATCGTGGTGGCGCGCGACGACGGCTCGGCACGCGACTTCGAGGGCCTGCCGCGAGTCCGCGAAATCGCCGCGGGCGGCGGCGCGACCGACGTGGTCTACCGGCTGGGCGAAAGCCGCTTGCAGGCCGATCTGCTCACCGACAGCAAGACCGGTGGCTTTCTCGACCAGGCCGACAACCACGCGATCGTGGCCGCACTGGCGCCAGCCGGGGCACGTTGCCTGGACGCCTTCAGCTACCACGGCGGCTTCGCCCTGGCCCTGGCCCGACGCAAGGGCCCCGTGCTGGCCACCGACGAGGACGCGCAGGCGGTCGCGCGGGCAACCGCCAACGCCGCCCGCAACCAACTGCCCAACCTGGAAGTCCGCCAGGCCAACGCCTTCGAGCTTCTGCGCACCCTGGAAGCCGAGAAGAAGAAGTTCGACGTCGTAGTCCTGGACCCGCCTGCCCTGGCCAAGCGCCAAGCCGGCGACCACGCTGCACTCCGCGCCTACCAGGAGATCATTCTGCGCGGCCTGCGCCTGACCGCGCCGGGTGGCCTGACCGTTCCTTGCTCGTGTTCCGGCCGCGTGTCGCGCGCGCAATTCGACGAACTGGTCTCGGCCGCCGCCACCCTGAGCGGCCGGTCGATTCAAATTCTCGAACGTCGCGGCGCCGGCCGCGATCACCCCGAGCTGGCCGGTGTGCCCGAGACCGGACACCTCAAATGCTGGATCCTGCGCGTGCTGTGATAAGGAGTGCCGATGGTTTTTCTGACCGCATTCGTGACCGTGTTTGTGGCCGAACTGGGCGACAAGACCCAACTTGCGACCTTGGCCCTGGCCTCTAGCGGCCACTCGCGCTGGCTGGTCTTCCTGGGCGCGGCCCTGGCGCTAATCGCGTCCTCCGCTCTCGCCGTCCTAGTCGGCGGCGCCCTCGGCCAAGTCGTCCCCGCCCTCTGGCTCCGCCGTGGCGCCGGTGCCCTAATGATCGTCCTCGGCGTGCTCTACATCGTGAGACCCGGGTAGGAGCAGGCCGTCGCGTGGGGAGCCCGCCGGCTCCCCCTGCGGGGGCTTCGGGACGGACAGCCCGCCCCGCCCGCCCCGCGCTTCGCGCGCCCTCGTCGCCGGCGGCGCACCATCGCGGGAGGGCATGGCGAGGCCGAGCGCGAGGGCGCGAGCGTAGCGAGCGGGTGTGGTGGGGAAGGTGCAGGTCCCGAAGTCCCCGAAGGGGGAAGCGAGCGGGGTGGGGGAGGGAGTGGGGAGCCGAAGGGCAGAGCGAACCCTTTCAGGGTTCCCATTTCAGATCAGAAAGACACCTTCAGTCCCAACCGTCCCGAGATGGGCAGCTGGTACGCCGTCGGCATCAGGAAATTGGGGTTCCTCGACGCGAGCACCGGGTTGCCGTTGTCGTCCGTCACCACGACCCCGGCGGAATTACGCTTCTGCAGAGACCCAATGTTCTGCCCCTTCTCCAGCGGCAGGACCCGATCGACTGTGTATTCCTGATCCTGTGCCAACACCGCCCGCTGGTTGAAAACGTTGAAGATATCAATGAACGCCTCGGCCGACATCTTTGGCCCGAGCGGGCGGCGATAGCCGAAGTGGAGATCGAATTGCGTGACGAAGGGTGTGCGCCCCATTGAACCACGCGGGAGGATGAAACTGTTGAGCGGGTCCGAGCCAGGATATTTTCCGAGCGCATTGAGCGGCTGCCCCGAGCGCCCCACGAAGCTGAGCCCGCCCGTGAGGCTGGACCGCCCCACGGGAAGGACATAGTAGCCATCGAGCCGAATCAGATGCGGCCGATCATTGGGCAAGGGCCCGTCGCGGTTGACCATGATGCCGCGCACGTCGTACTGCGTGCTCAGGTTCGGGTCACGCTGGTCACTGTCGGGCAGATAGAGACCGGGGTAGTTTCCGCGCAGGCTTGAATACGTGTACGAAGCATTGAAGAACAATCGCCGCACGAAACGCTTGGCCACCTGAATCTGCACCGCCTTGTAGGTTCGCGTGGGCTTGGGCTGGGAGGCGATGTAATCCTGCGTGACCGCCTCGTCCAGGGCCGCCTGATTCTCCGCTGTCGGGTTCTGGGCCGCGTTCGCCTGCAATTGCCGGAGTCTGTCCGGATCGACCGCCCCTTGTCCCGGATTGCCGAGCAAGCTCGGTCCCTGTCCGGTGGGGCCGGCCATGTCCTCGATGGCCCGCCCGAGCCAGCGGTAGATGAACGACACTCCCACGACAAGATCCGGGATGATCTGGTACTGGCCGCCTGCCACCAACTCGTCGTTGTAGCTGCCTTTGAGCCCTTTTTGCACCTTCAACATCTCGCCCGACAGCGGGTAGACCAGCGTGGGGTCTACGGGGCATTCGGTCCAATTCTTGGCGGTCGCATCGCAGGGGCGCACGCTCACCAGGGTGCCCTCGCCGCCAAAACCCCGGTTGGCCAGGGTCATGGGAATTGATTCGTAAAAGCGGCCGTAGTGGGCGAACACCTTGGCCCGGCCTTCGTCGGTCGGATCGTAGACAATGCCCACACGCGGCGCGATGTTGTCGTTGATGCTCAGGGCCTTGTTGCCGCGATAGTCATAGATCTGTTGCGTTTCCCAACGAATTCCCGCGTGGATCGTTAGGTTGGGTCGGGGCGAGTAGCTCTCTTGCAGAAAGAGAGCCGAGTTGAACGCCCGCGTCTTCGACCGGATCATGTCCTGGTAGTAGGGGGACGACAACAAATCCCCCAGGGCGTGCGGGGCGTTGGGGTCGCTGCCGTCGCCAAAGTCAGATAGGTGCTGGCCCGGGTTGAGCCGGAAGAACCCGTACACGTCGGCCTCTCCCGGATACATGGTGACCCCTCCCCGGCTGCCGTCAGCCCCCGAATTCCAGCGCGCGTCTTCATACTGGATGAATTCGCCGTCGAAGCCGTACTTGAGCTCGTGCAGGCCAAGGGCGTGGAAAATGTTGGTGCTCTTGAGCTGGCCGGCCAGGCGAAAGGCATCAATGTCGCGCAAAACACCGTAGCCCCCCGACTGGTAGCCCTGCACGGGGCAGCTCTGAAAACCAGTCGCGGGGTTATCCGCGCACCGGCTGGCCACGTCAGGGTTGAACTGCACCAGAGACGGCGAAGTGTTCCAGGTGATGTCATTGAGCCCCTCGGCGTCCTCGAAAGGCGAGCGTCGATCGTACTGTTCAATGTGCGCGCCCAAGGTCGCGTCCAGGCGCCAACGCCGCTCGAAAAAGGCCGCCGTCCAGCGCGCAGTGATGTCGTTGGTGCGCGTCTTTTCGTCGCTCATGCCGGCCAGGATGTCCATGTTGGCCCCGCGCATGTATTGATGCGTCGAGTCGATACCGTACACGCCCAGACTGAGCGTCTGCTCAGGCGCCAATTTCCAAGTCAGCTTGCCCGAGTAGTTGTGGCTGGTGGTCTCGCCCACGAAGCTCCGACGGTACAGAGGAACGGTCATCGGGGTTCGGTCGGGATTGAGGGCCTGGGTTCCGTTGGGCTGACCGGCATCATCGACCCCTTCTATGAATCTGTCCGCATACTGAACCAGATGGTCGCGCGTGATCTCGGGCGCGTAGCCCGCCCAGATGAACAGCTTGTCTTTGATGAGGGGGCCGCCCACTTCCACCCCGATGTTGGTGGTGTAGTCCGGCTCGGTCACGCCGGTCAGCGAAGTTGAGCGGCTGACAATTCGTTGCTGACGGCCCGCCAGTGCCCCGGGCGACACGAAGGAAAAGGCGCTGCCGCGCCACTCGTTGCTCCCTGATTTGGTCGCCATGTTGACCACGCCGCCCAGGGCGCGCCCGTACTCGGCGCCGTAGCCGGCGCTCACGACCTCGGTTTCTTCCAGGAAGGGAACGAACAGGTTGGTTCCGAGCGCCCCGTCCCGGAGCGCGGTGATGTTGAGGCCGTCAAGAAAGTACGCATTTTCCAGGCCGGTCCCGCCCGACAACGACAGCCCGGTCGCGTCTGACAAAGCACCAGGCGTCTTCTGCAGAAGACCGCTCAAGGTCAAACTGTTGGGCAAATTCGCGGCAAATTCCGGGGTCAACGTGACACCGACACGGGTCGAGCCGACGTCGATGGCGGGCGCCCGCTGTGTGACCGCGATGGTTTGCACGGCCTCGGTGGTCGACGCAAGACGGGCATTCACCCGCACGGTCTGGTCCATCAGGACCGTGGCGGACTGCTCGATGGCCACGGAACCGCGAAAGAAGCGGACCACGTAGGGGCCGATGGGCAAGCCGCGCAGCTCGTACTGACCCTTGGCATCGGTGAGCGCGGCCTCGTCGCCCTGGGGTCCCGAGGCGACCACCGTGACGCCGTCGACTGGCTGGTGCGTGTCCCGGTCGACCACGCGACCGAAGATCGCCCCGCTGGTGGGACTGGCCATGACCGACAGGGGAATGGTCAGCAGGGCAACGACTGCGACACATATCAATTGTCTGGCGCGAAGCTTGCGGCTGATCATGGAATCCTCTTGGCTTGCGACGATTGCCGAGTGTGCCGAAGAGACTTCGACAGAATGGCCATCAACCCTTACTTCTATCGGAATCGGGGGCCATGGACGAATGCTGCAAGGGGAACAAACGGAGCTGCAGGCCCAGGCTAGTTGCCAAACGTGAAGCCGTTCAAACACATGTTGGTCAGAGTTATCGCTGTTGGCAGAGATGAGATCTGCACCCCCACCTTGTCAATGAGGGCAGCGTCCGCCGCAGCAAACTTGATGCCGCTGCTGCCGGTGCTGTCCCAACACGCCGTGTTGAACCCGATCAGAGGGACCTGCATTCCCGAAGTGACGCCTTCGTAACAGTAGGTCGTGGAGTCAGGGTCGCCCAACCGGTGAAGTTCGAGGCGGAAGCCAGGAGTGGACAGGCCACTGATCGAGGCCGATATGGTGGAGTAGACGCGGCTGATTATTCCGAATGCTGGTGTGGAGTTCACGCCAATCTGGATGCCCCAATTGTTGCTGTAGTCGGTTGCGGTGGGAACGGCTGGCAGAGCGGGAATGTAGCCGCTCACGCAGAGTGCGGTGGCGGAATTCCAGTTGGTCACGTCCATGCAGGGCGTGGTGGGCGTAATGGGTGTTCCACTGTAGCCGCAGGTTGGATCCGTCACCCGATCCAAGACGCCAAGGGCGATCCAGCCATAGCCTGTGATCGCGCCCACGGCCTGGCCGTACTGAAAGGTGACGGGAACAGAGGTGGCGCCGCCACCTGTGCCGACTTTGCTTCCGCCGCTGCTGCTGGAGTACACCGGTGTGCCACCCGTCGCGGCTTTCGTGGGTGTGCCACCCGTCCCAGGATACGTCACGACGCCGCCGGTAGGCGGGATAGGGGAACCGCTCACACCCCCGCTGCCCCAGGACGTCACGCCGCCGGTTGCGTTGTACGCTGTGGGGCCAGGCCCGTTGCCAATGCGATAGCAGCGCCCAGACAGGCATTCATAGTTGTCGGGACACTGCTGTCCTTCATAGGAATCCGCACAATATTGCACTCCGTCCGTAGGATCGGCCTTGTATTCGCAGGCCAGGAACGGAGTGACTGTGATGAGTAGCAACAGAATTGTTTGGAACGGCCGCATCAGGAGGCTCCTTCTGCCGAAGCATTGCGCGGTTGGCTCACGGCGCCAACGGGCCGCATTGTACCACAGCACATACGCGCCGATGCGATTGCCAATTCAGCGCAGGACCGCGACGCGCTCGCCGAAGGTCTGCTCCAACCTGGCCAATAGCTCGTCGGCGGCGGCGACCTTGAACTCCTCGCCCAGGTCGAGGATCGTTTCGCTGCGCTGGGGAATTTCCAGGCGCAGACGCGTGCGGCACGGCCCGGGAAATTGGCGCAACAGCTTGTGCAGCGTCGCCATCTGATCATCGGTCACCAGGTCTGCATTGAGGCGGATCTCCATCAAACTGCTGCGCTCGGCGCGGATCGACGCCAGCAGCTTGGCATCCATGAAGCGCAGCCGCTCGCGCGCGGTCTCGCCTTCGCCAAAGGGCGCATCGACTGTGCCTGTAATGAGCAGCGGCTCGCCGCTGGTCAGCACCTCGCGATAGTCGTTGAGCTTGGCCGAGGCCACGTGAAATTCGATGGTGCCGACCTGGTCTTCCAATTTGAAGAAGGCGTACTTTCCCGTCCCGCTCTTGATTACGCGCTCTTGATACTCGCCCACCACGCCGCCCAGAATGACCTCGGCGCGCGGGCCTCGTTCAGTGCAATTGGCCGTGGTGGCGTTGGCAAAACGCTTCAGCTCGCCGGTAAAGCGATCCAGGGGATGACCGCTGATGTAGAAACCCAGGCTCTCCTTTTCAAAGACCAGCACCTGCTTGGGTGTCCATTCATCACCCTCGGCAAACACATCCTCGCAGGGCGGCGGAGCAGAGAGCGTCCCGCCACCGAACAGCGCCAGCAGCGACGTCTGCCCGGTGTCACGTTCCTTCTGGGCCGCGGCCGCGCTCTCCTGTGCCGCCGCCACCGCGGAAAAAAGTTTGGCGCGGGTGATCCCCTTGCCCGCCGCAATGCCATCAAAAGCGCCCGCCTTGATAAGCGCTTCCAGCACCTTGCGATTGACCTTGCGCGTGTCCACGCGGTGGCAAAAATCAGCGACCGACAGAAAGGCGCCGCCGGTCTTCCGCACCTGGGTGATCGTCTCGACCGCGCCCTCGCCCACACCCTTGACCGCCGCCAGACCAAAACGGATGGCCTTGCCGAAGATGCGCTCACTCTTGGGCGCCGCCCGCTTCCTGGTTTCGGCGGTCTTCTTCTTGCCCCGCTTGGGCGTTTCCTCGACACCTTCTTGCTCAGGCACCACCGTAAAATCAGCGCCGGATTCGTTGATGTCAGGGCGCAAAACACCGATCCCCTGCGCGCGCGCCTCGGCGATGAACTTCACCACCTCGTCGGTCTTGTCCTTGCCACATGTGAGCAGGCCGGCGAAAAACTCCACCGGGTAGTAGTACTTGAGGTACGCGGTCTGATAGGTCAACAGGCCGTAGGCCGCCGAATGGCTGCGGTTGAAGCCGTAGCCGGCGAACTTCTCCATCAGGTCGAACACGCCCTCGGCGATCTTGGCGTCGATGGTCTTGGCCGCGGCACCCGACATGAAGCTGGCCTTCTCCTTGGCCATGGCCTCGGCCTTCTTCTTGCCCATGGCCCGACGGAGCAAATCGGCCTGGCCCAGCGAATAGCCCGCCATGGCCGACGAGATCTGCATGACCTGTTCCTGGTAGACGATGACCCCGTAGGTGTCCTTCAGAATCGGTTCTAGCACCGCGTGCGGGTACTCGACCTTCTTGCGCCCGTGCTTGCGCTCGACGAAATCGTCCACCATGCCGCCCTCGATGGGGCCGGGCCGGTAAAGCGCGCCCGCGGCGACGATGTCTTCAAAGCAGTCGGGCTTCAGCTTCTTGAGCAGGTCACGAAAACCCGAAGATTCCAACTGAAACACGCCGGTCACGTCGGCCGCCGAAATCATCCGGTAGACCGCGTCGTCGTCGAGAGGAATGGCGGCCATGTCGAGTGGCGCTTCCCCGCGCGCCTTCCGGTCGGCATTGGCCAGGTCAACCGCGGTCTGGATCACGGTCAATGTTTTGAGACCCAGGAAGTCGAACTTGACCAGGCCGACCTTGGCCACGTCGTTCATGTCGTACTGGGTGGCGATCACGCCCTCTTCCGGCCGGAAACAAGGCACGTACTCCCACAATGGCCGCTCACCGATGACCACGCCCGCCGCGTGGATACCGGCGTGACGGTTCAATCCCTCCAACTTCATTGCGATGTCGAGCAGCTCGCGGTGCTCGCCCTCGTACATGGCCTTGAGGCGCGGCTCTTGCTCGATGGCCTCTTTGATGGGCGGCGATTTGCCCTGCACCGGCTCGGGGATCAGGCTGGCCACCTTGTTCTGCTCTGCCACGGGCAGGCCCATGGCCCGGCCCACGTCGCGGATGCAGCTGCGTGCCTTCATCTGGTGCATGGTCACGATCTGACCAACGTTGTTCTTGCCGTATTTTTGCGTGACGTAGGTGATCACCTCGTCACGCCGGTTCATGCAGAAGTCCACGTCGAAGTCCGGCATGGACACGCGTTCAGGATTCAAGAAGCGCTCGAACAGCAGCTTATTGGCGATGGGATCGATGTCGGTGATGCACACCGAATACGCCACCAGTGAGCCCGCGCCTGAGCCGCGCCCTGGCCCGACAGGGATGCCGTGTTGCTTGGCAAAGTGAATGAAGTCCCAGACGATGAGAAAATAGCCGGCAAACCCCATCTTCTGGATAACGCCCATTTCGAGCGCCAGTCGAGCCCGGTACTGGTCCGGGTCGAATTTCTGGCCCCGCGCCTGCAACGCCTGCAGGCGCACATCCAACCCCTTCTGCGCCAGATCGACCAGGTAGCTTTCGGCGTCGAAACCCTCGGGCACCTGGAAGCGCGGCAGGTAGGTCTTGCCGAGGTCGAAGGTCACGTTGCACGATTCAGCGATGCGCGCGGCGTTCTCTATCGCCTGCGGAACGTCGCGAAACTGGTTGGCCATTTCCTCGGGCGATTTCAGGTAGTACGCGTCGGTCGGGTGGTGCAGCCGTTTCTCGTCATTGACCGTGCGCCCCTGCTCCACGCACATCAGGACTTCCTGAGCGTGCGCGTCCTGCCGGTCGAGGTAGTGGCAGTCGTTGGTGGCCACCAGCGGAATCTCCGTCCGCGCCGACATGGCGATGAGCTCGGCGTTGACCTTTTCCTGCTCGGGCAATCCGTTGGACTGAATTTCCAGAAAGAAATTCCCCTTGCCCAGGATGTCCTGATACTCGCGCGCCACCGCCTCGGCCGGCCCCGGTCCCGCACGCATAATAGTCTGCGCCACCTCGCCGCCCAGGCACGCCGACATGGCGATCAGCCCCTCGCTGTGCGCGCGCAGCAGCTTCTTGTCGATGCGCGGGTTGTAGTAGAAGCCCTCCAGGTAGGCCATCGAGTTGAGGTAGGCCAGGTTCTTCCAGCCGACGTTGTTCTTGGCCAAAAGCACCAGGTGATGGCTCTTGCGTTCGGTCTTCTCCAGCCGATTCGGGGCCACGTAGGTCTCGCAACCCAGGATGGGTTTCACCCCGGCCTTCTTCGCCTTCTCGTAAAACTGCAAGGCTCCGAACAGATTCCCGTGATCGGTCATCGCCACCTGTTTCATGCCGAGCGCGAGGACGCGGGGAAACAGCTCGTCGAGGCGTATCGCTCCGTCGAGAAGACTGTACTGGGTGTGCAGATGAAGGTGGGCGAACTCAGCCATTTTTGCTTGCCCCGGTCTACTCGTCTTGGAGGTGAAGATCAACGACGCGAACCTGTGCTAGCCTTGGCCCTCGGATCGATGGGCCATTTTGCATGCCGTTCCTCTTTCGGGCGCTGGGCGCTGGTGATCGCTTTGTTCGCGGCATGCTCGAAGCCCGTTCGTCTGCCCATGCCGGACGCGGCAACCGTAGCGCTGGATTCGATCGAGGCCAGCTCTGACACCGTGGCCATTCCGCCCTTTGGCAGCCGGCTGCTGACATTCCAGGCGCATGGGCCGGATGGGGTAGCGGCGCCGGGGGCGATCATGAACTTCTCCATCGTTGACGATCCAGCCAGCCTCGGCTCCGGCGGAGCGCGGCTTTCGTTCTCGTCCGCCCTCACGGATGACAATGGCAGGGTCACGCTGCAGGTCATTGCCGGCACCGGAGCCCCCGATCGGAAGCCTCTGAAATTCAAGGTGGAAGCCTCGGCTGGGAGCGTCCGACCCCTGAGTATTCCGATCTTCGTCACAACCGGTGTGCTGGCCGGTGTGGAGATCGTGCCCATCTTCACCGGTGTCTCGCCCGCCGCCAACACCGCCACCGCCACGAATATCTACTTCTACGATGATTCATCGTGCGACAAAGTGAACCTGGCCCACCCCGCTGTTCCCATGCGCGGCGTGCGAATTCTGCCGCGCGACGATCCAACCTTCACCAGCGTTGTCACCAGCGGCATCCACGCCATTCTGGGTGTGGCCGTCGACGGCAACGGCAAGGTGGTGGCGCAGGGATGCACGAACCTCTTCGGCTCCAGTCTCTCATCCGAACAATTGATGCGCGTCCAGCTGCCCCTCGAATGGATCTACCCGTCACCCGAGGGCACTTTCCACGCCGTGTCCCAGTTTTCCTTCACCACGGCGCTGCCCGGAACCATTTCCGCGCAGGACAGATGGAAGAATCTCTCCGCTGACATCTGCGACCCAGCACGCCTGTGGCTCGATTGCACCATAGTCGCCCTCGACTCGCCCGACGCAGGGATCCCGATTGACTGCCAGGCGGTCCCGGGAAACCAGGGGCCTCTTGCCGCGCGCCTGACGGCCCGCAGGACCACGACCGGCCCGTCGTCGAGTTGTGCAAGCCAGGTCGATGACTCGGGCAAGCCCAGCCTGGACGCGGAGGTCTACGCGCTGTTCCCGCCTGGCGCTCTCGATGCCATGCGCCTGAAAAAACTGCCAGACGAGATCGGCAGCTCGCTGACCCGTCTCACGGTCGGATCGACGCTCGCTGTAGCCGCGCTCAGCTCGCCCAATGCCTTTGGCATCGTTCATGAACTGACTGACCTCGAACTCCCGGATGCCGCTGTCCATTCGCCGATGACCATGACGTCCTTGGCCGCTCCTGTGCTAAAAGCCCCGTTCGTGACCGGCGTGTCCCGGGCCGGTCAACTCATGATCAGCCAGCCTCCTTCCAGCCCGCACGGTTTCACGCTGGAGCTGGGATCGGCAGCTCGTTTCACTTTCGCTGCATCCAGCCTCGCGCCCCGTTTGGGGATTGCGGTCGCCGATGTCCGTTCCTTCATCGAGGCTTTGGTGAAACTGGCCACAAGCAACGAGAACGGCACGAAGTTGGAAGGCTGCGATGCCTTGGATGCGCTCCTGTGTTCCGAGGCGGGGCAGAAACCCGGCTGCGCAAGAACGGCCTGTCTGGCGGGCCTCGACGCTCTCATCCAGCAGATGGACTCAAGCTTCGCTGGCCTAGACGGGCTGGACCTCGACTTCCATCTGTCAGGCTGGGCCCCCATTGTCGATCGCGATGGCGACGGACACGCGGAGGCGCTGGGCAGCAGCACCGGGGCCGGGCCGGGCATCTGGTCGGGTGTGTTCAAGACCCGAACCGTGGTTGGCTCCTGGACGGCCGAGCGCGCGTCCGCATCTGGCCAATGACCGGCGGCCTGCTGATGACACGCAAAATCACGTCCTGGTGGCGTACCAGCACCCACATCACGCATTCGCAATCGAGCGGCCCGAATCGCGGAATGTGGGTCCGCGCCAAATTCAGGTATAATGATTTCTAGTGCCCCAGCGCGTCCTTTCCACGACAATCACCCAGACTCGAAGACGGCCGGCCCAATCCATCTCCCAAGCCTCGGTCAAAGCCATGCAACATTCGCGCGTCCCTCGCTCTCTGCTCTCTTCGCTTTCGCTCCTCGTGTGCAGCCTGACCGTGCTCGGCGCCTCGGCTGCTGCCAGCGCGGCCGAATGCCCGGCCACTTCACCCGATCGAACCGAAGAACGGCGCGCCATGGCCAAGGAATGGTTCGCGCGGGCCGAGGCGGCCGAAAACGCCGGCAACGACATCGAGGCCGTGCGTGCCTACACCTGTTCCATGAAGATGGTGGCGCACGCCTTCACGGCGTTCAATCTCGGGCGGGTGGCGGAGCATTCGGGAGACATCGAGCTTGCCCTGCGATCGTACAAGGCCTATCTGACCTTGAAGGCTGACGCCGCCGACAAGGACACCGTGCAGGCCAAGATCGCCGACCTGGAAGCGAAGATAAAGGAAGTCAGAGAGAACATCGGCGGGTCAGAGCCGGCGGCCGCAACGCCCGCCCCGCCCCCGCCCGAAGCAACACCGGAGGTCGAGGAAGAGCCAGCCCCGCCGAAGGAAAAACGCGCGAAGCCGCTCCCGATCGAGCCGCCGCCGCATGTGACTGAGCCAGCTCCTGAACCTCGCGGCTCTCGCCACATCACCGAGTGGGTGGTGGGAGGCGCAGCCGTCGCGGTGTTTGCCGCCGCCTGGATCCCAAACGCGATGGCGCGCGGAAACATGAAGACCGCCAACGACCCGAACACCGACGCCGACAAGGCTAGGTCCGCTTGGAACAGCGCAAAAACGCAGGCGTACGCGTCGTACATCATGTTCGGATTGGCTGGCGCAGCCGCCGTCGCCGAAGGAGTGCTGCTCTATCGCCTCTGGTCGGGAAGTAGCGACAGCTCGTCCGAACCCTCGGTCAGCCTGGGTTGGATGCCCGGCGGCGTAAGCCTGAGCGCGATCGGGCGCTTCTAGTTTTCCCCTTCACCACAGCGGTGCCCTCTGTGGTGGAAGCCGAGTCCGAGCGCCAGCGGCTGCTGGCGCACGCAGGAGCCCTCGTGGGCGTGACCTTGGCCGAGTTGGCGGATGGCTTGGGTTTGCCGGTGCCCGCGGGCCGAGTGCGGACCAAGGGCTGGTCAGGACAAATCATCGAACGCGAGTTGGGCGCGGGCGACAGCTCCGGTCGGGGACAGGACTTCGCAGCTCTCGGGATCGAACTCAAGACTGTGCCGGTGGACCACAACTTGGTCCCGCGCGAATCGACCGCCGTGTGCCAGATCGATCCCATCGTGATTGCCGGCGAATCCTGGGAAACCAGCTACCTGCGGCAGAAGCTCGGTCAAGTGCTGTGGGTGGCGCTCGAAATCAGGGGCGAGTCGGTGGGCGATCGCCGGGTCGTGGCGGTGCGTTTGTGGACGCCCTCGCCCGACGAGCAAGCCCTGCTGCGCGCGGATTTTGAACACTTCGTCCGCGGGTACTTCCGGCGCGGGCGGGGCGCCGAGATTACCGGGCACCAAGGACAAGTCCTGCAGGTGCGGCCCAAGGGACGCAATGCTGCTGACCTCCGCCGGGCCTTTGGCCCTGCCGGCGAGCCGACCGAGATCGGCAAGTGCGGTTTCTACTTACGGCCCGCCTTTGTGGCGGGCATCCTGCGCGACAAATGACGCTCGCGCGACCGGGCCGGCGGACGTATGCTCGGCCGCGCCCGGTCTGAAAGCCCCAACGGAGTGCAACCAACATGAAAGACAGAGTCGTAATCTTTGACACCACCTTGCGTGACGGCGAACAGGCCTTGCCCGCCAGCCTTTCGGTTCAGCAGAAGATCCGCATCGCGCGGCAGCTCGCCATCTTGCAAGTGGACGTCATCGAAGCCGGCTTTCCCATCTCCTCGCCGGGCGACTTTGAATCGGTCGAAACCATCGCTCGCGAGGTCAGGGGTCCGGCCATCTGCGGCCTGGCGCGCGCCGTGGAAAAGGACATCCTCACCTGCGCCAAGGCGGTGAAGCCGGCCGAACGGCCGCGCATCCACACCTTCATCGGCACCTCGACCATCCACCGCGAAAAGAAGCTGCGCCGCACGCCGGAAGAAATCCTGGCTCTCGTCGCCCAGAGCGTGAAGTTGGCGCGCAGCAAGTGCGACGACGTGCAGTTTTCCGCCGAGGACGCCGGCCGTACCGAGCCAGAATTCCTGTGTCGCGTGGTCGAAACCGCCATCAAGAACGGCGCCAGCACCATCAACATTCCCGACACCGTTGGATACACCACGCCCGAGATCTTCGCGGCGATCATGGACAACCTGATGAACAACGTGCCCAACGTGGACAAGGCCATCATCGCGGTCCACTGCCACAACGATCTGGGCATGGCCACGGCCAATTCCATCACCGCGGTCAAGCACGGGGCGCGCCAGGTGGAATGCACCATCAACGGCATCGGCGAGCGCGCCGGCAACGCGGCCCTGGAAGAGGTCGTGATGATCATGAAGGTGCGCAAGGACTACCTGAACGTGACCTGCAACGTGGCCACCACCGAGATCATGCGCACGAGCCGCCTGGTGCGCGATCTGTGCGGAATGCCCGTGCAGCCCAATAAGGCGGTCGTCGGCAGCAACGCCTTCGCCCACTCGTCGGGAATCCACCAGGATGGCGTGCTCAAGGCCAAGCAGACCTACGAAATCATGACCCCGCAATCCATTGGCCTGAAAGACAACAAGATGAACCTGACCAGCCGGTCAGGCAGCCACATGGTGACCAACCGCCTAGAAAGTCTGGGCTACCCGCAAAAGGACATCGACCTCGAAAACTTCTATCCGCGCTTCAAGGCCCTGGCCGACAAGAAGGGCACCATCTTCGACGACGATCTGGTGGCCCTAATGGAGGCGGCCAACATTGAAGAAATGGCCGACGCCTACAAGCTCGACTACCTCAACGTCACCGGCGGCCGGGGCGTGATCCCCACCGCCACGGTTCGCATCGTGTGCGACGGCAAGGCAACGCAAGAGGCGGCCAGCGGCGACGGCGTGGTCGACGCCACCACCAAGGCCATCGACCGCATCGTAGGCTTCACCATCACCGTACGCGATTTTCACCTAGATTCGATCAGCGCCGGCCAAGAGGCACAGGGCCGCGTGAAAATCGTGGCGGTCGCGCCCGAAGGCACCTTTGCCGGCGTGGGCACCAGCACCGACATCGTCGAGGCGTCAGCCCTGGCCTACATGGACGTGGTCAACAAGATCCACCGCATGCGCAAATTCGCCCCAAGGCTGCGCAACCGTTTGTCCGGCCCCACAGTTTCTTTGTAGTCGCTGTGGAGACCGAAGGGCACGGGAACCCTTTCCCGTGTCAGCCGGAATACCTCGTCGCGCCTCGCAGGCCGGGCGCCTGAACGACCGAAACCTGGCCGATCTTCTGACTGGAGGCACTAGGAAGCTTTCGGCACCTTACCCGACATGGTCGTCCGACATGGACGTCAGGCTGAAAACAAGATGTCTAGTGTGTCGCCATTCAGCTACAATGAGGGGTGTACTTGGCTCGTTTCTTCACTTCGGTCCTGCCAGCCATTTCTGCAACCTTTCTGTTTGCGGCCTGTGTAGATCTCACGCCGCCCTGGGCAGGGCGCGTGGATGGCAGCGACCAGGGTGGCCAGGTGTCCGTGGCGGCCGGGGGCGATGGGGGATCATCCGTCGTCGACGCGTACGGCGGAAGCGGTGGTGCGGGTGGCAACGCCTCGGCGGTTGATGTCGAGGTGGGAGGAACACCCACGGGCGGGGCGGGCGGAGTGCCGACGACGGGCGGAACCACTGGTGCAGCCGTGGCGGACGCGGCGGATAGCCCGGCGGCGGAGGTCGCGGCGCCCGATGATGGCGGAAACGATGTCCCTCTGCCGCTCGACCTTGGGGCCGGTGGGGCTAGCGGAACGGGCGGGGCACTCTCAACCGGTGGAACGAGAGTAACTGGCGGGACGATCGCAGCGGGCGGGACGATCGCAGCGGGTGGGGTGAAAACAACGGGTGGAACGACTGCATCAACCGGCGGAACGATCTTGACCGGTGGAACGATCTCAACCGGCGGAACGATCTCAACCGGTGGAACGAGCGGAACGGTGACATCGATGATCGTCAGTATCCGCTTCGTGGGAGGACGCTCGGTCGCCCCAACTGGAATAACCACCTTGCTCCCCACCGAATCCGCGGGATTCAAGCCGGCCATCAATTGGAACAGCGTCGCGAGCAGCACAGGCACGCTTTCATCGCTGGTGGCAGCAGATGGCAGCACAACCTCCGCGTCTGTTACCTGGAGCTCGCCCGGCACGTATGCCCATCTATTCACCGAGACGACAGGTGACGCGCACATGATGAGTGGCTTCCTAGAGGCGAGGGACACAACCCCAGTGACGGTTGGCGTGACCTTGCCCAGCTCGATCAGCGGGGGATACGACGTCTACGTCTATTGTTACGGGTACGTCGATGCGACCACGCGGACCTACCAATATGCAATTCAGGACGCGACCCAATTGACGACGAAATCCGTGAGTCAGACCGGCCATTCTGCCACTCTCTTTCCCGGACATTCACCGGCGCCTGCCGTAGGACGCACGGGCGCAGGGACTTATGTCCTGTTCCAGAGCCTGACCGGAACCAGCTTCACGTTGACCGCAACACCGCTGTCGTCGTCGGCGACAACACCCGCGTTGCGCGCCCCGGTCAACGGCATTCAGATCGTATATCCCTCCGGATCGTAGTGCACCCGCACCAGATCCTCATGGCGCGGGTGGTGCCAGTGTTTTCTAGGAAGGTCGGGCACCAGCACCGACATCGTCGAGGCGTCGGCCCTGGCCTACATGGACGTGGTCAACAAGATCCACCGCATGCGCAGATTCGCCCCCAGGCTGCGCAACCGGCTGTCTGGACCCACCGTTTCTTTGTAGTCGCGGTGTCGGGATCGAAGGGCACGGGAACCCTTTCCCGTATCAGCCGGACCATGTGATCGAGCGCACGCGGTCGCCTCGCGACCATCTTGTGTTTGTCGCCGCTGCCCGCATACTGGTTTCAGAAGCCTTGGTGCGGAAGACAGGACCTGTCTGCAAGTGGTATCCGGAAAGCGTTGGGAGAGCACGCATGACGAGCCCGAAACAGCTTGTGGTGGTCTTGGCCGCAATAGCATGGACAGCATGCAACGGGAGCGGCGGGAAGGACGCAGGCTTGGATGCCGCCTTGAACGACGGCGCGGGCGACTCTGAAACTTGCGCCACGCCGCTGGCCGGGACCGCCCCGTTCAGTGCTCACCTGAAGGCAAGCGGCACCCTGTTCTCCCCCTATCGAAACAGTCCGCGCCCAGTCGGCCTCGACCTGGACATCTACTTTGCCGACGGAAGAGTGGCAGGGGCCCCCGTGCTCCTTGCCATGCCTGTGCAGTACGCTGTGCCAGCCCTGCAAGTAGGCGCACAAATCGCTTTGGCCGCCGACCTGTCGGCGACCGGGCTGACAGTGGAAGGCGGACTCGGCGTTCTGGTGAACGGGACTCTGCTGCCAGCTGACGATGGGATGTCCGCGGCGGTCACCGCGAATCTCAGCCTCGGGACCGATGTCGCGGATGATGCGACCGGTGTCCTCAAGTTCTGTCCCACGGGGCCTGGACCCGCGCCCAGTCTCGCGGTGCGGCCCCTGTCGAGCGCCAGCACTCTGCTTGCGCCCACCTCGACGGTGCTCCTCAACCCAACCACACCCATCGACGCAACCGCCCGGACGAAGATCAAACTCTACGCGGGCGACACGGAAGTTCCCGTCACCGTGGTCATCGGCACGGCCCTCGAAAGCTCACCCCTGCTGCTCACGGCGACCGCTGCCTTTCCGCCAGAGGCAGCGCTGCGTTTGGACACCACCGCAGTGACCGACATCCTGGGGCGGCCCGTGCCGTCCAGCGGTTCCCTGCAACCTCTGACGACCACCGCCACAGTGTCCGACTTGACCTTCGCAACTGCTCCGACGGGAGCGGTGGCCACCACCGGCAGCTCGCAGGTGACGGATGGCAACTTGGTGCTTGGCAACACCGGGAATTCTGGTGGATTCAACGCTCTGCTTGCGCTTGGCTCGGTCGCGCCGGCCACCCAGGCCCGCCTGCGTGTCGGCGTGACCTGCACTGTGGCTGGATCACCCGCAACCGGACCTTCGGCCTTGGTGACACGAGCAAGTCTGGTCGGGGCAGTGGGAGCATCGGTTGCGGTGCCGCTCGCTTGCGGATCGCCTCAAGATGTCACGGTGCCGCTGCCTGCCTCGACCGGGAAGATCTGGCTCTCAGTGGTTTCTGAACCGCCGCCCCAGCATCCGCAGTTCTTGCCATACCCACTCTCGAACAGCGTTCAGATCGACGAAATCGTATTCGAGTAGCAACGGATCGGGGTCCGCATGGTGCGCTGCCCGAACTATCCCATAGCCGGGCTTGCAGCTAGACCAGTGGAAATCAAACGGTCTTCAGCGCAGGGCACTGCAAAAGTTCCCGATCGGCGGTAACCAGGACAAGGTCGTAGACGAGGGCCGTGGCGGCAATAAAGCGATCGCCCGGATCTTTCTGGGTCAGCTTGATGCGGCGGCTTTCCATTGCAACGTGCTTGTTGAGCGGCGCCTCCTGCAAACCCTCCAGCGCCAGTTCCACCCAGCGATAGGGATCACCCTTTATCTTGATCCGTTTCTTCTCGGCAAGCAGCAACATTTCCCAGACGCTGATGGGCGAATACCAAAGCTCATTGTCCTCGTCCTCTAGAGCCTCGCTGGCGGCTTCGGAAAGGCGATCGGGAGAGATCCTTGCCCAGACCAGGATGTGGGTATCGAGTAGGAGTTTCACCGTCGGCCTGCCCGTTTGTTGTCCTCAAGAAGGCCCTTCGTCCATTCGTCATCGGTGAGCACGGGAGAAACAATGTCGCCGGCGAGACTTGCCGTGCCGAGCAGGCTGCCAAGGAAGCCCTGGCGCTTGCCCGTGGCCTGTGGTCGCAATGGAACGAGATCAGCAACCGGGACGCCGTGCTTTGTAATGCGGACCGCCTGTCCCGTCTTTCGGACACGCTCGATCACCGAAAGGCAGGTTGCCTTGAACTCGGAGACTTGGATGGAAACCATAAGAGCCAGGATAACATAGTCATTGACTATAGTCATTTCTGTCAGATTCATGAATCTGGTAGTGCGGTGGCCAGCCGTTCGGCCTCACGCGGCGATTGGCACCCCCCGGGCTTGCACCAAGGCGTGTTGCGCTTCTTCCGCGGTTTCACAAACGACACGCGCGAACTTGTGCATCCAGTAAGTGCCGTAGGGGAACACGACGTTGGCCACCCCAGCCATCCACTGTTTGATAGCGACGCGATACCTTTCGACGAAGACCGTGGCGCGGCCAATGGCGTCGATTCTGGGCCACTTGTTCTTGGCGGCGACGCGCGGGCTGATGCCAAAATGAGGTTCGGGGGTCTTGGGGCTGTCGAAAGGGCGCTGTCTCAGGATGGCATCGCGGCCGAGGACGGTCTTGCCGGCTGCCCGGCGGCGTTCGCGGTGCTCGGCCTCGACGTAGCGGACCCGACTTGTGACGAGTTCGTTCCATGCCGCCTGCGTCTGGCCGACGAAGCCGCGGGGTCTGGCGATGTTCACGGTCACAACTTCGGGCAATTTTCCATCGGGGCGAAAGAAGAATTTGGGCCGGGTGGCAACGATGTGGCCGGTGGTCAAGGCTGCCTGGAACGTGCTGACGCCTGGCCAGTCCTCGGCCGTGTCCACCAGATCCGCGGCGGCGGGGTTCGTGTAGGCGTAGACCATCTTCTCGAGGATGTCGTTCGGTTCGACGAGCTGAACGACCGAGGTCGGGTCCGAGGACCAGAAGTTTTCGAAGCGGCCGAGGTGGGCGTTCTGGCAACGGGCGAGCAAGGCGTGGAAATGCTCGGCGAAGACCGGGAAGGTGCCGAGCGGGTCGTGAATCCCGGCGTGATAGTGGTTGGACATGGCTTGGGCGAACAGGATCTCGACCTTGGCGCGCTGTGCGGCGAGCGCGAGGCAATAGATGAACGCGTTGTTGGTTTCGTCGTCGGGGCGCAGGAAGAACCGCCGCTCGGAGCAGCGGCGGGTGAGCATGTAGTCGGAACCCGGAAGGACCTGGCGCGGAAGGCTCATGCCAAGGTATCGGCTGGGCGGTGGAAAAGTTGCTTGGAAACTACCCTCGGTTCGGGCATTTCGGGCATTTCATTCAAGCTACGCATCTCCGCGAATCTGTGCGAGAATTTTGGCGACGAGTTTCCGGACAGAACGGCCCATCCCTAAACTAGGAGAAAACAAGATGCGTGCTCTCGTCATCATCGCCATAGTCAGCACGGCGCTCGGGTGCGCCACCATCGAGCCCGGACACCGGGGCTTGTACTTCGAGCCGTCCAAGGGTCTGCATCGCGATGTCCTTACGCCCGGCCGGCATTGGGTCGGGGTGTTCGGGAGAATCGAGGATTTCGATATCACCTATGCGACCCACGCCGAGCAGATCGAGACCCTGTCTCAAGAAGGGCTCAAGATGGTTCTGCGCATCGCACTCATCTACCGGCCGGTCGCCTCCGAGCTTTACGAACTGGAGACCGAGATCGGTCCTACCTACTACGATGAGGTCGTGGGGCCGGAGTTTCGCAGCGTCGCGCGCGGTGTGGCGGCACGCCACCCGTACATGGAACTGCACCGCAAGAACGAGCAGATCGAGGACGAGGTGGAGGCCGACCTGCGACGGCGCACCGCGGGCAAGCACGTCGAGATCGCCTCGGTGACGCTGGAGTCGATCCAGTACGAACCGGCCATCCTGAAAGCGGTTCAGGACAAGTTGGCGGCCGAGCAGGATTCGGCCCGGCAAAAGACCGTGCTGGAGAACGAGGGCATGCGCAAGCGTCTCGAGCTGCAATACCAGGCCGAGCAGGAGAAGATGCGGGCCGATGCGTCCCTGCGCGAAAAGCAACGCGAGCTGGAGCTGACCAAGGCGCAGGCGGAAACCGATCGGGTCAAGGAGGAATCCGAGGCAGCCAAGCACGTGATCCAGGCGCGCGGCGAAGCGGATGCCGCCAAGTATTCGGCGCAAGCGCTGAGCGAAAGAGAGAAAGCCCACAGTCAGGCGCTGACGCCCCTGGCGGTCATGGAGAAGGGCTTCGAGGCACTCAAGGCGCTTGCCGGGACAGGGACCAACATCATGATTGGTGACTGGTCGAAGGTCCCCAATTTCCTGTTCCCAAACCTGAATGCGCTCAAGGCATCCGGCGCAGCAGGCTCGGGCGAAAAGCGCGAGAGGCATTAGGGCTAGACCCGTTGTTGCGTCCGCTCGGCCCGGAGCAGTCGGGTCGGGGACCGGCGCGGTGGTGTGCAGGACGCCCCTTGGCTGTGTCCGCCGTTTCCGGCTTCGTGCCCGTTTAGGGGATTTTGATCCCCGAACCAGGTTGTTTTTGGAGGACGGCGCCGGACGGGCCGGCCAGACGCCAAAAGGTGACAGGAGGCGGGCGAGGGTTCAGCCCGTGGTCGGGCTTCAGGGTCAGGAGATCGGCGATCGAGCGTCAGCAGCGGGGCGTCTACGGGCCAAGCCTCGGCCCAGCACATTGGATGGACGCACGTGTGCCCTGGCGCTCTTGGCGCCAAGGCGACGGTCTGGGGACAGCGCTGTTCTACGCCGGTGCCGGAACGGCATCTACGCATCGCACCTTCACGTGCTTGCGCAACCACCAGGTGCCAGCGGGAAAGACCACGTCGCGCGAACCTTTCGCTAACTCGCCTTTGGCGGCAACATAGGCGGCAAGGAAGTGCGTGTTGCGCGTGATGGCCTCGATGCGGGTCCATTTGTTCATGGCGGCCACACGCGGGCTGAGTTTGAAGTGGGGCTCGGCGCTCTTGGGTCGAGCACGCCAATCCTGTTTCAGGATGCGCTCGCGTCCGAGGACCTTGATGCCTTTGGCGCGACGGTCGGCTGCGGCGGTCTCTTCCGCGGCAGCCACGCGGGTTTTGATGAGCGCCGCGAATTCCTGGTCGGACATCCTCTCAAAGCCCTGTGGTCGAGCGAGGGTCAGCGTGACGGTCTCGGGCATGGTGCCGTCTTTGGGAATATCGATCTCTGGGGGCGCATGGAGACGTGGGTGAGCGCAGGAAGCGCTGCCGGCCAGCGCTTCGGTGTGGGCGATCTTTTGATCGCCGCGCTTGCCGTCGAACACGGCTGCACGCTCTGGGCCCTTGATCATGACTTCGCTCGGATGGCGCGGCTTGAGATGGTGGCCCTCGCGGGAATATAGCCCTGTACGCCGCAAATAGCCGGTACGGACCAGAAAATCGCAGAGATTTTTGCGCCCTGGTAGGTGCGCGCCCTGGTAGGTGCCAGGACCTTGATTGAGGTCGGATCGCTGAAGCATCTGGTTGCACCGCAAACGGGAACCCTGCGTGAGCGCGGCGCGTCCGGCGGGCGGCAGGAGTGACTCCGAGGGGGCGTGAGGAGCCGCTCCGAGACTCGTCCGCGAGGCTCGGATGCCAGGCGACGACCGAGTCCATCATGGACGCGTCCAGCGCGTCCGGAGATGGACGTCCCCCGAGGAGCACTCCTGCCGACCGCCAGCGCCGAGCGGCCGCCTAAGTCGGTGACCGACGACCCTTGGTCTTCCCTTGTCCTTTCCGGGCGTCTCCTTACTCTCAGAGGCCGTATTTCGAACCTGACACGATAAATCCCACCATTTGGCCGGTCAGCCGGCCAGAGTGGCGGAAGGAATAGAAGCGGTAATCACAGGCGGTGCAGTCGGAGCTGGCGTCGATGTGCTCGGGCAAGACACCGGCGACCTGGAATTGCAGGCGCAGACACTGGCGCAGATCCACGCGCGGCTGGAAACCCGTTGTTTCCAGCACAATGCCGGCGGCGTGGGCTTTGGGCCACGCCTCTTCAAAGGCGGCCACGACCTCAGGTCCAACATCGAAGCAACAGGTACCGATGCAAGGTCCAAGCGCGATTCGCAAGTCGCTCGGGCGGCAGCCAAAGCCGCCGACCAGAGCGGCCACCCCAGCGCCGGCTATGCCCGCCACGGTCCCCCGCCAGCCCGCGTGCAGCGCCGCACAGGCCCCGGTTCGCGGATCGGCCAGCAGGACCGGTACGCAGTCGGCCACGTGGACTGATAGGCCGACGCCCGCGCCGTCGCTGCACAAACCGTCAGCCTCTTCCCTTTTGACGGCGTCGGGTTCGTCGCGCACAGCGACCCGCACCACGCGCGTCCCATGCACCTGCGACACCGCGTACATCGCGCGAGCGCCCGAAGCCAGCAAGAGGCGGCGCCGATTCTCGGCGACGTGTTCTGGCGTGTCGCCCCACTTGCCGCCCAGATTCAGGCTTTGATAGGGTCCCACGCTCACCCCGCCCGCCCGCGTGGTGAATCCGTGGCGAAACGATGCTGGGATTACGGTCGAAACCAGCAGTGGGACGGAAGGCGCGCCGTCGACAGGAAGGACCTTCGTCTCCATTTTCAGCCTCCCTTGGCAAATGGCGACCGCGACCGCGCCTCGGCCTTGGCCCGGTCTTCGGCGGCCAAGGCGCGCAGCCCGGCCAGGGCCGCGGCAAAGTCCGCGGGCGGCTCCGATTGAAATTCCATCCAGGCGCCGGTCTTGGGGTGGAACAAACCGAGCACGCGCGCGTGCAGTGCCTGCCGCCCGAGGGTCTGCCCGATCTCGCGCACGGCGAGGTCACGCGGCGGCCGGCCGTAGGTGGCGTCGCCCAGGATCGGACACCCGAGTGCCGCGAAATGCACACGCACCTGGTGGGTGCGGCCGGTCTCCAATTCGGCCTGCATCAGCGCAGCTCGGCCCCAATCCTCGACCAGCCACCAGTTGGTCACCGCGCGCCGGCCGGTCTTGACCCGGGTGGTGAAGCGCTTGCGGTCGTGCGGATCGCGGCCGTGCAAGGTATCGATCTTGCCCGCATCGCGCGGCGGCCGGCCCACCACCAGGGCGTCGTACACACGCCTGACCCGGTGGATCTTGAAGTCCGCACCCAAGGCCACCATGGTCGCGTCGTCCTTGGCCACCACCAGCAGACCGGATGTGTCCTTGTCCAGGCGATGCACGATCCCGGGGCGCAACTCGCCGCCGATTCCACGCAGATCCTGGCAATGGGCGAGCAAGGCGTTCACCAACGTCCCGTCTTCGTGGCCAGCCGCGGGATGGACCACCAATCCCGCCGGCTTGTTGAGCACCACCAGCGAGTCGTCTTCGTACACGATCTGCAAGGGGATGTCCTCGGCGCGCAGCTCTGTGCTGGCCCGGGGCGCTGGAGGCGACCACACGATGACCTCGCCCACCCGCAGCTTGCGCGAAGGCGCCACGACTCTCCCGTCGACGGTCACCGCGCCCTCGGACACATGGCGGGTGAGTTGCGTGCGAGAAACCTGCGGAAATTGCGCCGCCAGCACCAAATCCAACCGCCCGCCAGCCGCGTCGGGCGCGACCACGAAGGTGTGGCTTGCGGGCGAACCTGCGCTCACCAGATCTTCGACTTGATGTTCTGCCCGCGCTGCTTGAGCAGGATGTCCACCAGCGCGCGATCATAAAGATTGGCTGTCGCGATCTCGGGCGTCACACGCGACTTGAAATGGGTGCGGCCCTCTTCGATCTCATCTTTCATCAGGTCAAAGAGCGTGTCTTCCTGAATGCCCTGGGCCAGCTTCGCCTCGTTGTACATCGCCAGGTCTGAGGCGATGGCCCGGGCGAACTGACGCGCGCGTTCCGCCTTTTCGATGAGAGGAGGCATGCCCCTAAGTTAGCCGATTTTTCGCCCACACGCGAATCGCGTTTGCCGCCTTTGCGTCTGGTCAATAGACTGAACCAACTATGTTCTCGCACACCATTCGATCCGCATCTCGTCTGGCCGCCGCCTGCATCGCCTGGCAGGCCTTGGCCGGCGCCGCCCAGGCCGACGACGCCTACGAGGTCAAGCCCAGCACGGTCAAGGCAACCCTGGGCGAAAAGGCCACCGCCTCCTTGACCATCGCAACCAAGAAGGGCTGGCACCTCAATGCCGAGGCGCCGTTCACCCTCAAGCTGACGCCGGGGCCGGGAATCACCGTCGAAAAGCCGCGCCTGGCCCGGGCTGATCTGGCGGTCAGCACCGATTCCAGCGCCCGCTTCGATGTGGCCCTGGTCGCGTCCCAGGCCGGCCACGCCGAGGTGCAGGCCGAGGCGGGGTTCGTCCTTTGCCAAGAAACCATCTGCCGCCCCATCAAGGAAAAGCTGGCCATCAGCGTCGACGCCACCCCACCCGGCGCGCCCGCGAAAGAAGCGAAGAAGTCCCACAAGAAGTAGGCTATCGAAACGAATCGCGCAGGATTCGTTCCACCCGCGAAGACAGCTTTCTGTCAACGTTGCCCACCACCACGGACACCAAACGCTCGGGCTGCAGCACACGGCGGGCCACCTGGAGGATCTGTTCCGGGGTGACCGCGGCCACGCGAAGGTAGCGTTCGGCCGGGCTGCGCGGGCGCGAGAAGAACAAGGCCGTGCCGCCGAACCAACTGCACAAGCCTTCGAGATCGTCGAAACCGGCTTCCACATCGTGGGCGTAGCGCCGCTTGGCCTTGGCCAGCTCCTCGTCCGGCACAAGCGTGGTGCGCAGCTCGGTAAGCAATGCCATCACCTCGGTCACCAATTGGGGCAACTTGTCGGGCAGGCAGGCAGAATCGATCTCCAGCAACGACGTATCGTAAAGCGGATCGAGCGCCGCGCTGACGTGGTAGGCAAGGCCCTTCTGGTCACACACGCGATAGTGCAGCCGCGTGGACATGCCGTCGTCCAAAACGCGCAGCAGGGCGATCAGCGCGGCCGACGCCGGGTCCGAGTCCGCCAGCGCGTGAAACAGGATCTGGATCTCGGCCTGCGACGAATCCGTGCGTACCGCACGAAAATGCGGCCCCTTGATTCGCGTCGGGGGCGGCGACGGCTGCAAGCGGCGCCCGGGTGGCAAAGCACCAAAGGCGCGCTTGACCGGCGCCAGCACCGCTGCCCGCCGAATCGGCCCGGCCACGCACAAAACCATGTTGCGCGCGCCATGCAGGCGGCGAAAGTGTCGGACCACGTCGGCGCGCGAGAAGCGGCGGATGTTGCTCTCAGGCCCGGTGATGGAGAATCCCAGCGGGTGGCCCGCCCAGAGATCCTGACGCGCTAGATCGTCGGTGTTGATGTGATGCCCGCGATCATCGAAATCGTCGAGGATTTCTTCGAGCACGATGGCGCGTTCGAGTTCGAGGTCGGAAAAGCACGGCCGCAAGAACAGGTCGCCCAAAATGTCGAGCACGCCGCCGAGGTCACGCGGATGCAGCGAAACCTGGTACAGAGAATAGTCGCGCCCGGTTTCCCCGATGAGCATTCCGCAGCGTTCTTCGATGGCGCGATTGAGTTCAAACGAGTTGGGGTACTGCGCGCAGCCGCGAAACAGCATGTGCTCGACGAAGTGGGACAACCCGTTCGTGCTCACGCGCTCGTAGCGCGACCCAGCCCGCACGTAGAGCGCCACGGCCGCGCCGTGCAGGTGGGGCGCCTCGATCGTACACACGCGCAAACCGTTGGCCAGGCGGTCATAGAACACGCGCCCTGGGAATGTGAGCCGATCGTCGACAGGGCGTGGCCGGCGCGAATTGCGGTGGGGCAAGTTGCGCGGGATTGTAGCGAAAAATCGGCTAGAAGCACGGCGGATGCAAGTTTCGGATACACCCATCCGCTTGGTGGTCAACGCCGACGGGTTTGGTGGGGATCCCGCCATCACCGCCGGGACCCTACGCGCCCACCGGGAAGGTATCGTCACCAGCACCTCGATCCTCGGCAACTGCGCCGATCCCGACGCTATCCGGGCGCAACTGGCTGCCGCGCCGACCCTGGGCGTCGGGGTTCACCTGACCCTCACGGGTGGCGCCCCAGTGGCGCAGCCGTCGTCCATCCGCTCGCTGCTCGGCCCGGATGAGCGTTTCCCGTCTGAACTGCGAGAGGTTCTCCTGTCCTGGGCCAAGGCCGAGCCGCGCGGCCACGAGATCGAGCGCGAGTTTGACGCGCAGGTGGCGCGCCTGCGGGACGCCGGCCTGACCATCGACCACCTCACCACCTGCCACAACGTGGGCTTTTTGCCCGTGGTGGGCCGCGCCGTGGAAGCGGTCGCGCGCCGACACGGCATCGCCGGCGTGCGCACGGTGGTGGAACGTCTGACCCTGGCATGGCTCACCGAGGTCAGACGCAGCCTGACCACCGCGGCCCTTGGCGGCCTCGCCTGGTTCAACCGGCGGCAGATGGGGGTTCTGCGCCACGGGCCTACAACCTGGGGCTACTTTGACAGCGGACGCCTGGATGAAATCCGCATCCTGGAGATCCTTGGCCGCCTCGGCCCCGGCATCCACGAGATCATCTGCGCGCCCCGCGACGGCGACGATCAGCCGGGCGAGCTGGCCGCGCTGTCGTCGTCGCGCGTGCGAGATGGTCTGGCCCGACGGGGCATCGTCTTGTGCCGTTGGGCCGATCTCTTCTGATGGCCGACCACGACAAATTCTCACGCAAGCCTCTCGCGTCCCGGCCGCGCTGACCGCATAATCAGGCCCTAGCCCCGCCATGAACGATCTCCGCTCGACGCAGCAGTACTACGACCGATTCGCCACCACCTACGAACGCGAGCGCCACCGCGGCTATCACCGCCTGATCGACGATCTGGAACTGGAACTGGTGCGCCGCTACGGCACCGGTCTCGACGTTCTGGAAGCGGGCTGTGGCACGGGCCTGCTGCTGGCCGAAACCGCGCGGGTGGCCCGCAAGGCGATCGGACTCGACCTGTCCCACAGCATGTTGGGGCTGGCCCAGCACCGAAACCTGTCCGTCGTGCAAGGCTCGTTGACCAAGCTGCCCTTGCCTGACCAGTCGGTGGACCTGGTCTACAGCATGAAGGTGCTGGCCCATGTGCCGCCCATCCGCGAGGCCCTGGACGAGCTGGCCCGCGTGGTTCGTCCCGGCGGCCACTTGCTGCTGGAATTCTACAACCCCCACTCGTTCCGCTACCTGGCCAAACTGATCGGCGGGGCCGCGCCCATCGCCGAGGGCACCACCGACCGCGACGTCTACACCCGCTACGACACGCTGAAGACCGCGCGCAGCTACTTGCCGGACGGCCTGGAATTCGTCGGCGTGCGCGGCGTGCGCGTGCTCACCCCTGTGTCGCAGGTTTTCCGTATTCCGCCTTTGGGCGCCCTGTTCGCACGCGCCGAGCACGCGGTCTGCGACTGGCCCGGCCTGCGCGGCCTGGGTGGGTTTCTGATCCTCATCGTACGCAAGAAGAACTGAGCCCATGGCCCCACGCACCGGTGACATTCTGATCGTCGACGACGAGCGCTCGATGCGCGAGTTTCTCGGCATTCACCTGCGCCGGGCCGGGCATCGGGTCGAGGCGGCGCCGGGCGGCACCGAAGCCCTGGCGACCTTGAAGGACCACGAGTTCGACGTGGTCATCACCGATCTGCGCATGCCCGACGTCGACGGCATGGTGGTGCTGGAACAAACCAAGCAGCTTCATCCCGACACGCAGGTCATCGTGGTCACCGCCTTTGCCTCCACCGAAACGGCCATCGCCGCCATGAAGGCCGGCGCCTACGACTACCTGACCAAGCCCTTCAAGATCGACGAGGTCAGCCTGGTGGTCGACCGCGCGCTCGAACGGCGATCCCTGGCGCGCGACAACCTGACCCTGCGCGATGAGATCAAGGGCCGCTTCCGGCTTGACCGACTGCTGGGCAAGTCGCCGCCCATGCAGCGGGTTTTCGACACGCTCAGAAAGACCGGCCCCGGACGCGCCAGCGTGTTGCTGGTGGGCGAATCGGGTACCGGCAAGGAGCTGGCGGCCCGCGCCCTGCACGAACTGTCCCAGCGCGCGGATCGGCCCTTCGTGGCCGTCAACTGCGGGGCCATCCCGGAAACCCTGATCGAATCCGAGCTGTTCGGGCACGTGAAGGGCTCTTTCACCGGCGCCCATGTCGACAAGCAGGGCCTGTTCGAGGCGGCCCACACCGGAACCCTGCTGCTCGACGAAGTGGCCGAGCTGCCGGTCACCATGCAGGTCAAGCTGCTGCGCGTGCTGCAGGAACGCAAGATCAAGCCGGTGGGCGGGGTGGTGGAACGCGAGGTTGACGTGCGCATCGTGGCCGCGACCAACCGCGACCTCGAGACCGAGGTGGAAAAGGGCACCTTCAGACAGGATCTCTTCTACCGACTGGACGTCATCCGGATCCGCCTGCCGCCTCTGCGCGAACGGCGCGAGGATCTCCCGCTGCTGGTCGACCACTTCCTGCGCAAATTCTCCGCCGAACACGGGCGCAAGGTGGCCGGCGTCGACCCCGAGGCCATGCAGGCGCTCGTGGCCTACCATTTCCCGGGCAACGTGCGCGAGCTGGAAAATCTCATCGAGCGCGCCGTAATCCTGACCGCCGCCGATCACCTCGGCATCGACGCGTTCCCCTCTCTCGGCGGCTTGTCCGCCACCTCGGCCAACCTGTCAAGTGCCCCTCTCGTCCCCGAAAGCGGGCTTGATCTCGAACGCGTGGTGGAAGACTTCGAACGAGCCATCCTCATCAGCGCGCTCGATCGAACCGGCGGCAACCGCACCGAGGCGGCGCGTCTGCTGAGTGTGTCGTTCCGTTCGCTGCGCTACCGTCTTTCCAAGCTGGGCATCACCGGCGCCGATGTCGCTGGCGACACGAGCGACAAGACCCCGATGCCTACGGAAGGCTGACCCCACCGATGTCACCCGCCCTCCCCTCGCTGACCCGCCGCCGGCTTGGACCGCCGCTCGGCATCGGCTTGTTGCTGATGCTCCTCGGGACGGTGGCTCTGCTTTGCCAGGCCCGCGCCACAGCCCTGCACGACCGGTGGCCGCCCGAGGCCGACACGTTCTACCTGCCACCGTCAAGAATCATCAGAATCGCCAGTCTTGGCCACAACGAGCTTGCGTCCGACCTCATCCACGCCCGAGCCAACGTCTACTTCGGCACCCAACTTCATGCGCACTTGCCCACCAAGTGGCTTGCCCAGTACCTGAACGCCGCGATCGATCTCGATCCTCAGTTCCGCCGCCTCTATCTGGCCGGCAGCGCCATCCTCATCTATGGCGGCCAGCGCATCGTCCCCGACATGATCCTCGCCGCCAATACGGTCCTGCAGCGTGGCCGGCAGGCCTTCCCCTTTGACTGGGAGATCCCCTTCCAGCTCGGATTCAACCTGCTGTACGAGCTGCCGAACGACGCCAGTCCCGATGATCCGCGCATCCCGGGCTGGCGACAGGAGGGCGTCGAAATTCTGCGCCAGACCGCGCTCTTCGAGGGCGTGCCCTACTACATCCCCAACCTGGTGGCCCGCATGCTGACCAAGCAAGGAAGCCAGGAGCTGGCGATACGCCACCTTGAACAAGCCTACGCCGTGTCTGCCAGCGAAGAAGGCCGACGACAAATCCGCCTCAAACTCGCGCAACTCATGGGAGGCCACGCGGCCGAAGACCTCGCCGAACGACAACGCGACTTCCAGGCCCTGGTCGACAGTCGCTATCCTGAATTCTCCGAGGCGTTCTCGCTCGTCATCGGACCCAGAATCACGTCGAACAGCGTGCTGAAGGCGCCGTTCATGTTCAACACACACCACGAACCCGCCGCCCCGTGAAGTTTCAATTTCCACCTCCGGGCGTGCTGGTTCCCAACAGCGAGTTCGATCCCCTGCCCTACTACTACCGGCCGGTGGTCGGCCACCTCTATCGCCGCCGCCTGAAAATGGGTCTTCAGTTGGTCCCCGACGGGGGCCGGCGCGTCCTCGAAATCGGCGTCGGCAGTGGCATCCTGGTGCCCAGCCTGACCGCGGGTTTCCCCGAATATGTCGGCACGGATCTGGTACTGGCCGAAGGGCTTGCGTCCCTGGTCGCCCCCCAATGCGCCGCCCGCTTTCAGGTGGCGGACCTTCTGGATCCCAGCGCGCTGCCAGCGGACGCCTTCGACGTGGTGGTGTGCGTGTCGGTGCTTGAACATGTTGCGGACACGGAAACAGCAGCCCGCTGTCTGGCGCGCGTCCTGGCCCCCAGCGGCACTTTGGTGACCGGCTACCCCATGGTGAACGGGTTCATGGCCAACTGCTTTCGCGTGCTGGGATTCGGCAACATCGAAGAACATCACGTCACCGCCCCGGCCCAGATCACCACGGCCCTCGGCAAGCTATTGCGGCCAGTTGACCGTGTCAGTCTCCCCCTCTTTGCCCCGCAGCCGCTTTCGCTCTACGAGTGCACCTCGTGGACAAACCGGTGACGCCGCTGGGGGCTTACCCCAAAATTGGTGATGCGCCAAATGGGGCTCCCGATACGGAGGCTCCTGCCTCGCGGCGGCTGTGGCCGTATCGCCGAAGCCCAACTTGACGTCCACGACCGGCTCGATGCAAGTACCTCCATCCATTCGCGTGCGTTCTTCAGGGACAGACCCAACCAATCGACGTGCCACCCGTGTCATACGGGGTGGTATTGCAATTGTTGCCCGAAGGGCCGGTGAAGATACGCGTGAAGTAGCTCGCTGTTTGGCCGAGACTGAGTCCGAGCAACGCCGTGCCAATTGTATACGAATACGAGTACGAGCCGCTGTGCGTTATACACGAAGAGCTGTTGCCAAGCAGGTGGGTACTTGGCGACTTGTACGTCTCGGCAATGAACTCCCACGCTCCGAACTGCGCGTTGTCCAATCGAGTGATCCGGATTGTCGTTTGTGTCGAAGTCACCGAGGTAACTTCCTGGCAGTACGTGGAACCGCACTGCTTTGAAGTCGAGTAGCTGTAGATTGGCGCCTGCGTATTGCAGGCCACCGCTTGCGTGGTCGAACCAGAGCAGGACGCACCCCCACAGGAAGGCGTGGGGTTGTTGCAAGAACGCCCTTGGCTCTTCGTGCCGCCGCCGCACGCCACGGTGCAAGAGGAAGTGTCAGCCCACGCGCTCCATCCTCCGTTGACCGGGGTCACGGAGCAATTCTGGTTGGTGTACGAACCTGAAAGCACGCCGCTGGTGCACGTGCGGATCTGCGAGGTGCAACTGCTCCCGCAGGCCACGGACGAGCTCTGGTAGGCCGTGATGCTGCCGCCGTCGGCGATATTGCTGCCGCCCCAGGGTGAGGCGCACGGCACTGTGCAGCCCACGTTCTGTATGGACGCCCCCGCACAGGCCGCGCCACCACAAGCAGGCGCGGGGCTATCGCAGGAACGCTGCTGGCTCTTCTGCCCGCTAATGCAAGAGGAGGTGTCAACCCACGCGCCCCATCCTCCGTTGACCGGAGTCACGGAGCAGGACTGGCTGGTGTACGAGCCTGAAAGCACGCCGCTGGTGCACGTGCGGATCTGCGAGGTGCAACTGCTCCCGCAGGCCACGGACGAGCTCTGGTAGGCCGTGATGCTGCCGCCGTCGGCGATATTGCTGCCGCCCCAGGGTGAGG
>Ga0265316_10000441_pt1 | contig 47158 bp, 27 predicted proteins | sample 4522metaG_FD_202092 | JGI IMG/M metagenome (GOLD analysis project Ga0265316, IMG submission 202092) | Rhizosphere microbial communities from Carex aquatilis grown in University of Washington, Seatle, WA, United States - 4-5-22 metaG | ecosystem: Host-associated > Plants > Roots > Rhizosphere >... | reverse complement strand
CTGCCGCCCCGGATCGTGCCGGTTCAGTCAGAGCCGCGCGCGTCAGCAAGCGGTTCCTGCGGAGCGCCGCTGCCGGATCGTGCCGGTTCAGTCAGAGCCGCGCGCGTCAGCAAGCGGTTCCTGCGGAGCGCCGCTGCCGGATCGTGCCGGTTCTGTCAGAGCCGCGCGCGTGAGCAAGAGGCTCCTGCGGGGCGCCGCTGCCGGATCGTGCCGGTTCAGTCAGAGCCGCGCGCGTGAGCAAGCGGTTCCTGCGGGGCGCCGAATCCAGCGGCAGGGGATCTAGTCCTTTTTCTGATTGGGCGGTCCGCCTTTGCGGTGCGCCTTCCGCTCGGCTTCTTTCCGGGCGCGGAGCGCCTCGTACAGCGGCTCTTGATCGGGCCGCAACAGCGCCTTGATGCGAGCGGTCTGTTCTTCCCAGATGGCGCGGGCCTCGACGTTCCGCTGCTTGTTGAACTCGTTGAACCGTTCCCTGGTGTCGTCGTAAATCTTCCCCAACTGGGCGACTTGCTGGCCATCCAGGCGGACTTCCTTGGCCATCTCGTCGATCAGTTGCTTGCGAACTTCCTCGGGGTCCTGCTTCCTTTCCGGGGCCCGGACGGCCACGGACTGGGAATGGGTATAAGCGCGGTAGCCGAAAACACCAACCACGGCGCCGCTCAAAAACACCAGCAGCAGGGAGAAAAACGCCGACAGTTTGGAGTTGGCCATGCGTCCGCCTAACGACCGGTGAGATCGAGGCGGACGGGGCCCACGATATCGGGAGTATCCAGAGGATTGGCATCCGCCAGAGCCTCGATATAAGTTTCGGGATTGGTACCCGGACTGGAGCGGGGAATCGACATGTACACGCCGAGCGCGATGGACAGGGCTACGGCAGCCGTCACGCAGGCGTTTGCCATGCGGCGGAATGAGAACAGGAACGTCTGACGCGACTCGATCCGCGCCCACAGAGTGGGCATGAAATTCGGGCTGGCCTCCGGTGTGGGGCACGCCTCGCGGTATGCCCGGAACAGGGCATCCAGTGTTTCGTCGTCGTTGCCGCGCATCGAATACATATCTTACCTCTAGACCGCAACCGGCGTTTAGCCGGGCCCTTCCTTCTTCCCTGCCGCGCCGAAGGCTTTCAGAACCCGCTGGCGCGCCCGGAAGAGCCGCACCTTAAGAGCATTTTCGTTGACTTTATAAATCTTTTCAAGCTCTTTCAGCGAAAGCCCTTCCACTTCCTTCAACATCAGCAAAATCCGATCCGCCTCGGAAACCGCCCCCAGGAGCGAATCTACGGCTTCCCGCGTCTTCTTCTTCTGCTGCTCCTCGTGTTCCACCTTGCTGCCGGCGGTAGCGTCGGCCATCAGCACCTGTTGCTCGGACAGGTCCGACATGCGGAACTCCTGACGGCGCCGCTGTTTACGCAGATAATCGAAAGCCGCGTTGACCGTCAGGCGATACAGCCAAGGTTCAAAGACCTCAGGCGTCCGCAATTGGTCGAGGGAGAAATAAAGCCGTAAAAAAACTTCCTGAGCGACATCCTCGACGTCTTCCGAACGCGAAATCAACCGGGTAATAGTACCTAAAATCCGCTTCCGGTACGCCAGTACGACTTCGTTAAACGCGGCGCTGTCACGATTCTGCGCGCGTTTGATCAGCTCGAAATCAACCAGCATGCCGCACCCGGAGTGCCGGCATCCGGAAGTTCAATTGTTCCGATTGGATAGGCGTACCGGCCAGTAAACAGGTTACAAAGCTTTGAAGGGTAACGCAAAAGCCGCTTTCGACCGGTGGGACGGCGGCCCATATGGCCCTTTCGAGCCATGGCAGGCCCGATTCGCTCTTCGAAGGCACCATCATGTGGTCTGTTTCATTATTCCAGATATCCGCGAAACCTGCTCTTGAGAATGGAATTAAACGCCCGAACGCACCCGGGCCCGCGCGCTCCGCAGCCTTGCGCACCACACGCACCACAATATGAGACGAGCAGTTGCGCGTAAACGTTTGCGCCTTTTTGGGATATGCTGCGCCGCCGGGGCTTGATCGAACACCAAAGCCCGCAGCCTGCTTGCGCGATGCGCCGACTGGCCGCGATCGGGCTTGAGCGCAACTTGACTTTGGCCGCGGGACCGGCGTTATCGCGTTGGAACGCCAGCACTTGCGGGCCGCCTCTGAGCTCGCGTGCCGCAAGCTCCCACGCCCGCGCCCACTACGACAAGCGCGACAGCCACAGCCGGTGAACGTGCCGGTATTCGGGGTCCAGCCGCGGGGAACCAGACGCCTTACTGTCCCGGCGCGAAGAACCCGTTGATGTCGAACAGCACGTCCGCCGGGTCCGAAACGTAGATGCCGATGGCGCCGGCCGTCCCCGCCGGGACCAGGGCTGCGTTCGCTACGGCCATCCCGTCCGGCGAGTTCAGTGTGGACGCCCACGGCTGCGGTTGCCCCGCCGGCCAGGTCGTGAGGTAATTCAGCACGCCCGCCGAGGGCGCCGCCGTCACGTTCAACGCGTACGCCGCTGCCACGGATGGCACATTGCACACGCCCGACTGCACCGCGAAACTGCGCGACGTGGCCGCGCCCATCGTGGGCGGCCCAAATTGCCCCGGGAAGCCAGCCCCCGATCGAGTGTCCGCCACGCGGCACGGCGTCATGGCGTAATAATCCAAGCCCGAAGCACTGGGCGGCGCGAAGTACCCGTTGATGTCGAACAACACATCCGTATTGTCCGATGCGAAGATGCCGATGTCGCCATTCGTCCCCGCCGGCACCAGGGCCGCGTTGGCCACTACCGCCCCGGCCGGCGAGTTCAGCGTGGAGGCCCAGGGCTTCGTTTGCCCCGCGGGCCACGTCGTCAGAAAGCCCAGTTCGTCCGTCCGCGGCACCACCGTCACGTTCAACGAGTATGCGGCTGCAGTGGCAGGCACACCGCACGAACCAGCCACCGCGAAGTTGCGGGAGATCCCGCCCGACAGGTATGGTGGCCCCTGGGTCCCCGTGAAGCCGGCGCCCACCCGCGTGTCCGCCACCCGGCAGGGCGTCAGCGGATAGAACTGCAACCCCGACGCCGGCGGCGCGAAGTAGCCGTCGATGTCGAACAACACGTCCGTGTCATCCGATGCGTAGATGCCGATGTCGCCATTGGTTCCCGCCGGCACCAGAGCGGCGTTGGCTACCACTTGCCCCACCGGCGCGTTCAGCGTGGAGGCCAACGGCATCGTCTGCCCCGCCGGCCAGGTTGTCAGAAAGCCCAGTTCGCCCGTGCGCGGCACCACCGTAACGTTCAGCGAATAGGCTGTGGCATTGGCCGGCACACCGCAGTTGCCAGCCACAGCAAAGTTGCGCGAGGTCCCGCCCGAAAGGTACGGCGGCCCCTGCGCACCCGCGAAGCCGGCGCCGACGCGCGTGTCCGCCACGCGGCAGGGCGTGAGCGGATAGAACTGTTGGGCCTGGGGCAGCCCCTGCCCCACCGGCAGGACGACGAGGATGGTTGTAGTCCCCGACTGCCCGCCGGTGCTGGCAACGGTTATCGTCGTGGAATATATGCCTGCCGCTAATCCGGAGGGGTTCGCATATACCGCGAAGAACTGCGCGTTTCCGTAGGAGGTGGGTGAGCTCATGCGGAACCACGAGCCCGCGGCGCCCGCAGGCGTGGCCGTTCCCAGAGAGATGCCGGCGCTGGCGCTGACCGAGAATTGCTGCGACTCCAGCGCCGTGGAATTCACCGGCACGCCGGGGAAAACGAAGACTACGCCGGGGCTCACCGTAATTCCGCCGGCCGCGCCGGTAGTGTTGACGTATAAGGTAACGTTGATGGTGGCCGTAGAGCCGCTGGAAGAAGTCAGCGCCACGCTCCCCCGATAGGCTCCGCTGGGCAGGCTGGCCAACACGCTGGACGTACCGATCTGGACGCTGGCTTGGGCGCCGGACGCCAGCGGGCCGTACGCGGTTCCGCTGGTAGTATAATTCGCCAATAGCCAGCTTCCGCCGGAGGTGGTGGCCACCTGGTAGCCGTAACTGTTGGCGCCTGGGGCGCTATCCTGGATCCCGACCAACGCCGATAAGGGTGGCCCCGATGGGGTGTAAGTGAGGCTCAGATTATAGACATTGCTGGCGGCCCCGTTGAGCGTCAACGTACCGCTATTGGGGCCAGTGCCGGAACCGCTGGCGGTCACCGCAAACGTCACGGGTATCTCGATCGCCCCCCCAAACTGCGATAGCGACGGAACGATGGCGACATACCCGTGGTAGGTTCCCGTGGACGTCAAACGCGCTGCGTTGGCCGTCACGATCACCGTGGCCGTACCGCCGGGCGGCAGGACAGCACTGTTGGCCGTCACCGTCAGCCAGCTAACGCCACCCACCGTCTCGCCCGAGTAGGCGGGCGAGAACACCAATGTCTGGCCTGTGTTGTTCCGGATAGTCAGGGCTTGCTGCTCTTCGCCGCCCGGCTTGGCCGTGAGCGAGACGCTACCTGGAGTGACGGTAATGAATCCGTTGGTGGCGGATCCGCCGCCGCCCGCGCAACCGGTGTTCTGATCGTAGTTCACCGTGATGGCGATTGGGGTCGTGCTGACGCCGGAGCCGGTGGGCGTCAGGATCACCTGCGCCCAGTCGCTGGCCGCGAACAGCGCGTGGTTGAGTGAGATATTCAGCGTCTCCCCACTGGCGCCGGTGGTGGAGGAAAACGGCGCGCCGGTAGAGGTTGCGCCGCTTCCGCCGATGCTCGCATAGAGCCAGTTGCCACCGGTCGGGTCGTTGGCTGCGTTGGGATAACTGACCGCGACTGTGAACGCGACGGCGGCGCCGGCGACGGTGCTTGTCAGGGCCACATTCTGAGAATTGTTGCACGCGGAGTTGCCAAGGACGACCGACGTGGTGGCCGGGGCCAAGGAGGCCAGCGGTCCGTTCTGCGTTACCGTGATCGACTGGCCCAGGACATTGATCTGCCCCACGCGGGTGGAGGATAGGTTGGCCGTGAATGAGAAACTGACCGCTCCGTTCGCACCGGCTTCGGGGACGAGCCAGAACTGCTGGCTCAAGGGCTGGAAGATTCCGGTAAGAGGTTCGGTGGCGGGGAGCACCGGAAGCAGCGAGTCAGACCCGGCGGAGGCAGGCTCGGTCAGGCCGGCGGGTCCGACGAAGGCGTAGGGGATCTCCTCAATGGCGTTGACTGCGGGCTGCGCGATGTAGACATTGCCGGAGGCGTCCACCGCCACGGCAGATGGACCGATCAGCTCAGAGGAGTTCAGCGTGGTCACCTGCCCGGTGGCGGCACTCCACTGTTTGATTGCGCCGTTATACACATCCGCGATGTATACGTTTCCGGAGCCGTCCACCGCCACTCCATAAGGACTGCTCAGCCCCGACGACACCAGTGCGGTCACCTGTCCGGTGGAGGCGTTCCACTCCTTGATGGCGCTGCTGCCGGCATCCGTGAAGTAGACGTTTCCAAAGGCGTCTACTGCCACTCCATAAGGACTGCTCATGGCCGAAGACACCACTGCGATCACCTGCCCGGTGGAGGCATTCCATTCCTTGATGGCGTTGTTGCCGCTATCCGCGATGTAGACGTTGCCGAGCGAGTCCACCGCCAGCCCCCAAGGGGTGTTCAGCCCCGAGGACACCAGCGTGGTCACCTGCCCGGTCCCAGCGCTCCACTCCTTGACGACGGCTGCGCCGGCATCCGTGAAGTAGACGTTTCCGGAGCCGTCCACGGCTACTCCGGAAGGAGAGTTGGGCCCGGTGGACAGCAGCGTGATCACCTGCCCGGTTGAGGCGCTCCACTCCCTGATCGCGTTGTTCCGCGTATCCGCGATGTAGACGTTGCCGGATGCGTCCACAGCCACGCCGTTGGGCTGGTTCACCGCCCCGGTCAGCCCAATCACCGGACCCGGCCCCAGATAGTTCGTGCCCGCCTGCGTCACGGTGAGTGTGAGCCCGGCAATGGTCAGCGTGCCGGTGCGGCTGCCCGTGCCGGTGAACGCGTCATAGGTGAATACGACCAGTGCGTTGCCGGCGCCGCTGGCGCTCCCGGCGGAGAGGTGCAGAAAGGAACTGTTGGCGACGGCGGTCCGGGGTCCGCTGTAGGAGAGGAGCACCGAGGAAGAGCCGGCGGCGCTGGGGAGCAAGAGCGTGTTGGCGCCGAGCCGGGGGCGGACGAAGATGTAGGCGGCGCCGTTGCAGCCATTCTTGCCATAGGCCCCGATTACCGCCGTGTCCCCGCTCACGGAGACGGAGTAGCCGAAAAAGTCGTACGCCGCACCATCGGAAGCGGTCAACTCCTGCTGCTGGCCCCACACCCCCCCGCTGCGCACAAAGACGTATGCGGCTCCCTGGAGGCTATTCTTGCCATTAGCCCCGATTACCGCCGTCTCCCCGCTCACTGAAACCGTATAACCGAAATAGTCGTTCGCCGCGCCATCGGAAGCAGTCAACTCCGCCTGCTGAGTCCACACCGTCCCGCTGCGCAGGAACACGTACGCGGCTCCCTGGGCGTTGTTTTTCTGACCAGCCCCAATTACTGTCGTGTCCCCGCTCACCGACACGGAGAAGCCGAACCAGTCCTCTGGCGCGCCGTCGGAAGCCGTCAGCTCTTGCTGCTGGGTCCACACCGTGCCGTTGCGCAGGAACACGTACGCGGCGCCCTGGAAGTTGTTCTTCTCAATAGCCCCGATTACTGTCGTGTCCCCGCTCACCGACACGGAGGTGCCGAAGCTGTCGTTCGCCACGCCGTCGGAAGCCGTCAGTTCTTGCTGCTGGGTCCACGCTCCGCCGCTGCGCACAAACACGTACGCGGCGCCCTGGAAGCCATTCTTGCCAGCAGCCCCGATCGCTGCCGTGTCCCCGCTCACCGACACGGAGATGCCGAACGAGTCCCACGCCGCGCCATCGGAAGCGGTCAGCTTCTGCTGCTGGGTCCACGCTCCCCCGCTGCGCACAAACACGTACGCGGCTCCCCGGCCGCCCCCTTCGTACTCGGCCCCGATCACCGCCGTGTCCCCGCTCACCGAGACGGAGGCGCCGAAACCGTCGTACGCTGCGCCATCGGAAGAAGTCAGCTCCTGCTGCTGGGTCCACAACCCGCCGCTGCGAACGAAGACGTATGCGGCTCCCGGGGGGGCCGATGCCCCGATCACCGCCGTGTCCCCGCTCACCGAGACGGAATAGCCGAAAAAGTCGTGCAGAGCGCCAGCGGGGGCCGTCAGCTTCTGCTGCTGGGTCCAGGTAGGGTCGACTATGAGTGGATACTGGGCGCCCTGGTCTTCGACGAGCAGCCGAATCTCACCACCCCGCACTTCCATCCGCGATGGAAGAACGAGGCCGCGCGCGTCCACGGCCCGCAGGCCGGCGTAACGCAACACGGCGCCCGTGGCCGATTCGAAGACCACCCCGCCCTCATCCGCCCTTTGGGCCGGAGTCAGTCCGCCGGACACGGCGAGCGAGATCAGTAATGGCTCGCTCGCGCGGTGTGTGCCGGGGCGACGGGTGAGAGTGAAGCCCTGCTCCAGGCCTTGCGATCCGTTCACGTACCATTCGGTAAGATTACCCCGCCGGTACTCCACACGGTTTCCCTTCGCCGTCAGCCTGGCGCGCGCAGGAATGCGAAGCCGGTTGCCGTAACCATAGCCGGAAAGCTGGAAGCTCACGCTGCCGTTGGGATGACGAAGGCGGGCTTCCTGGCCGTCGAACTCCAGAGTCAACCGCTCGGCAGGGTTGACGCCGCGCCAAGCGCCGTTGCCGGAGGCTTCCAGCGAGTAGGCCGCGCGCTCGAAGGCTTGACGCAGCCCTTCGTCCCCGCCTGCGGACATTTCACGTGGGGTATCGACGCCCCAAGCGGTGGCTGCGGCGAACGCCCACAGGAGCACGACGCTTCGATTGCGCATATTCTATTCTCACCCGATTCCCACCAATGCCCGCATTCCCACAGCGTGGAACTGTCGAGGGGACATTTCTACTTTGCCGCTACTCCCAGCCGGCCTTCATCAATGGTGGAGCGGTCCGGGTGTAGTGAGTTGCCATTATCGGAATGACGTCCCTCATGTACGGGTTTCCAGGATCTTCCTCGTGCTGGCGAAATCAAGAATGACGCGTTGCATGCGGCGATGACCGTTGAAACTGCGCGGAGACGCGGAGCAGGTCAGGCGAAATGGACGCCAAAACGCCACCGAACGGACTCCAGGGGGGGCTTTGGAGTAGGTCGAGGCAGGTTACGGCAAATTCTGGTTGTGAGCGAATGCTTCTCGTTGCCGCTTTTGAAGTGCCCCCCGCGGGAGAATACCTGGCACTCAACGGGGAGCGCGGAAATCGGGGCTCCCCCCTCCCAAATCGAAGAACTCAGCCAGCGGGAGGAGGCGCGGCTCTTCACTCGCCCTTACTGCGCTGTGCCGCTACTCGGTTCATATGCCCACGCCGTCTGGATGCTCGCCCGGCCGGAAAAGCGGATGTCGGTATATTCCTCGAATTCGATTCGCTTGTCGAGCACACCTGTTTCGATCATCAGGTCGCGAACTAAATCGAAATCCGCCTTGCGCGGGGCTAGGGGGCTATACATCACGCGATCCAAGGGCTTGGTGAGGGCCCACTGAAGCAACGCCGGGTTCTGATTGTAGTAAAACCGGCCCACGAAATCGGCGGCGTTGTCGCGGTAGCGCTTGCCTTTCTCCAGCCAGAGGCCCGAGCGGGCTACGCCATCCACCAGCACCTGCACGGCCTTCGGATGCGCGTCGATCATGTCCTGGCGCACTACCAGGACGCACGACATGTAATCCGGCCAGTATTCGCGCGCGGAGAACAGAACGCGCCCGAAACCGCCCATTTCGGCCTGTGACGGGAATGGCTCACCCATGGAGAAGGCGTCAATGGCTCCCGCCGCGAGCGCTCCGGACACGTCCGGGGGCGCCATCTCGACCATTCTGACTTCGCTAGGCTTGATGCCCCAGACCTTCATGGCGCGGAACACAATCAGCCGCTCGTCCGAAAACCGGCTCGGAATAGCGATCAATTTCCCTCTCACATCGCCGAACGTCTTGATGGGACCGTCCTTGCGGACAACAAAAGCGCTCCCGTACCGATGGCCGAGATAGACGATCTTGATCGGCACCCCTTGTGCGCGCAGCGCGATGGCCAGCGGCGCGACGATAAAGGCGGCCTGCATGCGGCCCGATATCAGAGCCTCCTTGATCTCCGGGAAACCCTGAAACATGCGCGGCAGGAAGATCTGGCCGGCTTTGGAGAACTTGGAGATGTAATCCGTGACCGGGCAAGCCAGATGGCAGGTGACCGGAATGAACGCCACGTTGAACTTGCGCTGGTCTTCCGGCAGGTATTCGTTCAGAACCGAAGCCCAGTTCACATTCAGATAGGCGTGCAGGGCAGTGATGGCCGCCAGCCAAGCCACGACCGCGGCCACAATTCGCGTCTTAAGCGTCATTCCGGAACCCCCAGCGAATGGTCTTCAACGCCTCTAACCGGCGGAGTGCCATGTCCAACACCAAACCGATGAGGCCAATCAGCAGCATCGCCGCGACAACCAGGTCATAGCGTTTGCCGGAGTTGCGCGCATCGATCACCAGGTATCCCAGGCCCGAATCCACCGCAATCATCTCCGCCGCCACCACTACGAGCCAGGCGATCCCGAGCGCGATCCGCAGTCCGATGAGGATTTGCGGAAGCGAGGCGGGAAGAACGACCTTCAGGAACATCCGCGGAAAGGAGAGCCCGAAGTTCCGGCCGGCCCAGCGGTACATGCCGGGAATGCCGCGCACGCCGTTCATGGACGCCACCACAATTGGGAAGAAGGACGCCAGGAAAATCAGGTAAATGGCGGCGGCATTGCCAACCCCGAACCACACGATGGCGAGCGGTATCCAAGCGACCGGACTGATGGGCCGGACCATCTGGATTACCGGATTCACGATTTGAGCCGCCGCGGGATACCAACCCAGCGTCAAGCCGGCGGGGATTCCCAGGATGGCGGCCAGCAGGTAGCCCGCTCCCACGCGTCCCAGAGAGTCCCGAATGTACCCCCACAACAACCCCTTCCGGGCCAACTCCATGAGGCCATGCCCCACATCGAGCGGCGACGGGAAAACCTTCGACCCGGTCCACTTGACCGCGTAATGCCAAAAAAAGAGCAGCACAGCCGCGGTCACCAGCGGCAAGAGAAGTTTCTCCCACTTCGCCAAAGTCATACCCGGTGCGCCAGTCCGATCTCGGCGAAGACGCCGTCGCGCAGTTCCAGATAGCGCGGCGAACTGATATCGCGGGGGTGCGGGATATCGATCTCGACGATTCGGTGGATGGTGGCCGGGCGGGCGCTCATGATGGCCACGCGATCGGACAACTGAACCGCTTCATCGATATCGTGCGTCACGAACAGGATGGTCTTCCGTTCCGCTTCCCAGATGCGCAGGAGTTCGCCGCGCATCAACAGGCGGGTGATGGAGTCCAGCGCGCCGAAAGGCTCGTCCAGCATCAGCATATCGGGGTTTACAGCCAGGGCGCGGGCAACTTCCAGGCGTTGTTTCATCCCGCCCGATAATTCCTGCGGATAGGTTTTCTCGAACCCTTCGAGGCCCACCATCTTGACGTAGTGGGCAATCCGTTCCTGGCGTTCGGCGCGGGACAACCGGAACAAGCCGAATCCGATATTCCCCTCCACCGTCAGCCAGGGAAACACTCCCCGCTCCTGGAAAACGAAAATACGCCGGGGATCGGGCCCTTTTATAGCCTCGCCGTCGATGCTGATACTTCCAGTAGTAGGTTCCAGGAACCCGGCGGCGATATTCAAGAACGTGGACTTGCCGCAGCCCGAAGGTCCCAACAGGCACAGGAACTCGCCTTTGCCCACCTCCAGGTTCACGTTTGTCAGAACCTCGGTGCTCTTTCCATCCCGCCGGTACACCATGCCGATGCCTTCGGCGCGCAGTTTGGTCTCCACAGTCGTGGGTGCTTCGATAGCCGTCGTATGCGACATCGCCGTTACTCCTTAGAGTAGCCCCACCGGACCGGCCTGAGGCCTTCGAGAGACCGCATGCCGGCATCCAGCAAAATGCCGACCAGTCCGATCGTTACCATCCCCGCCACTACAAGATCGTACCGGTTGCCGGCGTTGCGCGCATCGACGATCAGGAACCCGAGACCGGAGTTCACGGCGATCATTTCCGCGGCCACCACCACCATCCAGGCGACACCCAGAGTGATGCGGAGGCCGATAATCAAACGCGGCATCGCCGCCGGATACAGCACGCGAGAGACGAGTCTCGCCCGGCTGAGGCCGAAGTTACGCCCGGCGTTCAGGTATACCGCCGGGATACTCTCCACGGCGCTGACAGCCGTGAGAGTAAGCGGCAGCAACGACGCCACGAAGATCAGAAAAACCGCCGCGAGGTCTCCCACCCCGAACCACAGAATCGAAATCGGAATCCAGGCAAGGGGAGAGATCGGGCGCAGAATCTGAATGACCGGATTCAATGCCATTTCGGAACGCCGGTACCATCCGATGGCGAGACCGCCCGGGATTGCGATCAGCGCGGCAAGCAGAAAACCCCAACTGACGCGGAATAGCGAGGCGACCACGTACTTGAATAACAATCCCCGTTGCATCAGTTCGGCCAGGCCCCTCGCCACTTGCACCGGGCCGGGGAGTAACGAATTGGGATGCGTGCTCTTGGCCGCCTGCCAGGCGATCAGCAGAAGGCCAATTAGTGCGAACTTGCCGAGTCGAATCCAAATAATCAATCGAACCTCGCGTCAAATGATAGTAGATCTTCCGGGAAACTGCAACTTAGAGGAGGCGCACTTAGAGGAGGCGCACTGCTCCCGCCGATTCCGGTGGCCCTCCGCGCAGGCAGGCAATGTCGCCGGAGCCTGGCAAGCCGCCCAACTCGTAAGGATTATTCCCCGGCCCGCGAAGTTCCACCGGTTGGCGAGGACGCAGAGGGAGCGGGGCGGGCAACTGGGCTGGCCGTAATGCGGTAAATCCCAGGGGTCCGGGGACGGAGTTTCCGAGCCGGACCCCAGAGTTGTTCCGGGTATGGCTGCCGTCCGGCGCCGGACCGCCGCACCTACAGAGCCGATAAAAGGAAGAAAAGGAGCCACGAAGGACAGGAAGCAAGCACCCGAATGGATGCGCCGACAACTGCATCCGGCCTTTCCGGCCAGGCCGGCGCGCTCAGGAGGCAAGTGTAGCACGGAAACCGCCTCGGGACACCAACGGCATTCGTAGCGGCCCGGCCTTCAGACGGGAGGTGCCTGAACAAGACCGTGGAAACACCGCAACACCACCAAAAAAATCTGCCAAACTGACACTGTTTTGGTACGATGGAACACGGCATTTCGAGCCACGGTCTGGAAAACGCAGCCGAGATGCCGCCCCCTCCGCCTCGGTGATGACGCGTGGAGGCGAAAGCGACGGCCGTTCACTCAGGGTTACAGCATGGACAATCGCAAGCGATGACAATCCATACAGTTGGCGTTGTCGGCGCCGGAATCATGGGCCGAGGCGTTGCTCAGGCACTGGCGGCGACCGGCCACGAGGTTATCCTCATCGACGTCTCTGATGAAATTCTCGACAAGTCCAGGGCCGCGATTAAATCCGACGCGCGGCTTTACAAGCTCCTGTCGAAGGACAAGAGTGTCCCGGCGGAAGACATCCTTGCCCGGATCGCTTTCTCGACGGATTATGAAAAGCTCGCCGGAGTGGAGTATCTGGTCGAAAATGCGACCGAGAAGTGGGAGATCAAGCAACCCATCTACCGCCGGCTCGACGGCATTTGTCCCAGGGACTGCATCCTGGCGGTGAACACGTCGGCGATTCCGATTACGCGCGTCGCCGGACTGACGGGCCGCCCCGACCGGGTGATCGGCATGCACTTCATGAACCCGGTCCCACTGAAACCGATGGTTGAGGTGATTCGCGGGTATCATACTTCGGATGAGACCATCCAACGTTCGAAGCAACTGTTAGCCCAAATGGGAAAAGAGAGCGTCGTCATCAACGACTCTCCCGGCTTCGTAACCAATCGCGTGATGATGTTGACCGTGAACGAGGCAATCTTTCTTCTACAGGAAGGAGTGTCTTCGGCCGAAGACATCGACCACCTTTTCCGGAAGTGCTTCGGTCACAAAATGGGCCCCTTGGAAACCGCCGACCTGATCGGCCTCGACACGGTTCTGCTCTCGATCGAGGTGCTCTACGATAATCTCCGCGAGAGTAAGTATCGCCCCTGCCCGATGCTCCAGAAGATGGTCGACGCCGGACTCCTGGGCCGTAAGAGCGGCCGCGGATTCTTCCATTACGATTCGCGGGCAGAGCCAGCCTGAAGCTAGAGAGAAACCATGAAAGAAACGATTCGCAGCTTCTTAGCGAAGCACATCAAAGACCGTAACGTTGAGGATGATGACGACATCTTCGCGCTCGGTCTGGTAAGTTCGCTTTTTACCATGCAGCTCGTGCTCTTTGTGGAGCAGGAGTTTGAATTCGAGGTGTCGGGCGACGATCTGGATATCGCGAATTTCCGCACCGTCAACGCGATTGCGGCGCTGGTCGCGCGCAACGTTGCACTCCTCCAGGCGCCCGCCGGACAAAGATTGGCTCCATGAACTTTGCGTGGAGCGAAGAACAACTTGCAGCGAAAACAGCGGCCGTCCGATTTGCCCGCGAAGAGTTAACCAAAGGGGTGAGGGAGCGCGACCGCGAAGAGACGTTCTCGCTCACGCTCTGGCGTAAGTGCGCGGAGTTCGGAGTCATGGGTTTGCCCTTTCCACAAGCTTACGGCGGTTCGGAAGAGGACATCCTCAGCACGATGCTGGTGATGGAAGGCTTGGGCTACGGCGGCAGAGATAATGGGCTGTTGTTTGCGCTCAATGCTCAGATGTGGGCGGTGCAACACCCGATCCATGCTTTCGGCACGCCCGAACAGAAAGAGCGCTATCTTCCCGGACTCATCCGCGGCGAGCTGATCGGAGCTCACGCCATATCGGAGCCGGACTCCGGTTCGGACGTCTTCGCCATGCGCACCCGGGCGGAACGTTGCGACGGCGGCTACCTGCTGAACGGGACTAAGACCTTTGTTACGAACGCGCCGGTGGCCGGCCTGGCAGTTGTCTTTGCCATGACCGCCCCGGGAAAGGGCAGTTGGGGCGTCAGCGCGTTCCTGCTGGATAGAAACACTCCCGGATTCACGGTGGGGAAGAATATCCAGAAGATGGGCCTTCGCACGGCGCCGATGGGTGAAGTGATTCTGCAGGATTGTTTCGTCCCGGCCAACAGCAGGTTGGGCAATGAAGGCGCGGGCGCGGCTATCTTCAGCAGTTCGATGGAGTGGGAACGGGCCTGCATTCTGGGCGCACATATCGGGGCGATGGACCGGCAGTTGGAAGAGTGTGTCCGCTACGCCAGGGCGCGCGTGCAATTCGGCCAGCCGATCGGCAAGTTTCAAAGCGTCTCCAACCGGCTGGCGGACATGAAGGTCAGGCTGGAGACAGCAAGGTTGCTTCTGTATAAGGTGGCGTGGCTAAAGAAGGAGGGCAAGCCGGCCCACCAGGAAGCGGCGATGGCCAAACTCTATCTCAGCGAGGCGTTTGCCCAGTCCAGCCTGGACGCGATCCGGATTCATGGCGGCTATGGCTATACGACGGAGTTCGAGGTGGAACGCGATTTCCGCGACGCTCTGGGCGGCACGCTGTACTCCGGGACGTCGGACATCCAAAGGAACATTATTTGCAGTCACTTAGGGATCTGAACACAACTCCGGCTACCTCCTATTAGAGCCTTATGGCCCACTTACTCTCCCAACTCCTGACGCACAGCGCCGAACGCTATCCGGACAATATCGCCGTCGTCCAGGAATCGCGTCACTACACGTATCGCGGGTTGGATGAAGCGAGCAACCGCTTTGCACACTTGCTGCGGGAAGCCGGTGTGAAGCGCGGCGACAGGGTGGGACTCTACACGGAAAAGTCGCTCGAAGCCGTAGCGGCGCTGTTTGGCGTCTCGAAACTGGGGGCTGCCTATGTTCCTCTCGACCCAGGAGCGCCCACCCGGCGAATCGCCTACATGATCTCCGACTGTCAGATGAAGGCGGTGGTCGGCACGAAGGCGAACCACGCCGCTCTCGGTGAATTCCTTGCGATCGAGGGCTACGTTCCAGCCGCCGTCGCCGTCGACGACGAAGCCGCGTGCCAGGCGGCGAGTCCCGCGCCGCCACCCGACCCGGGCGCGATCGAACGGGATTTAGCCCTCATCCTCTACACTTCGGGCTCTACCGGCAACCCAAAAGGGGTGATGATCAGCCACCGGGCCGTGTTGACTTTTATCGATTGGGCTTCCGGGACTTTCGGCGTGCGGCCGGACGACCGGGTCTCCAATCATGCGCCGTTTCACTTCGACTTATCGACGTTCGACTTATTCGTGGCGATCAAAGCCGGAGCGAGAGTGGTGCTGCTCTCGCCGACGCTTTCGATCTTTCCGGCGAGTATGGCCAAGTTCATCGCCGACCAGCGTATTTCCATCTGGTATTCGGTCCCGTCGGCTTTGACAAGGCTCGTTTTATACGGCAATCTGGCGCAGTTCGATCTGTCACATCTACGCGCGATCCTCTTTGCCGGGGAGGTATTTCCGGTCAAGTACTTGCGCCAACTTATGGGATTGATCCCGCACGCGGCGTACTACAACCTTTACGGCCCTACAGAGACCAATGTCTGCACCTGGTACAAAGTGGAGGATCTCGATGCGGCGCGGGCGGAACCGGTCCCGATCGGCAAAGCCTGCGCCAATAGTGAGATTCTCGTGCTCAATGAGAAGGACCAGCGAATCGCGAGGGGCGAGGCCGGCGAGTTATGTGTGCGTGGGCCGGGGTTGATGACCGGATACTGGGGCTTGCCGGAACGTACGGCGAAATCGCTCACTCCCTATCGGGTCCACCCGCACCTTGGACCGGAACCGATCTACCGGACGGGGGACTTAGTTCGCGAAGAGGCCGACGGCAATTACACTTATCTCGGACGGCGCGACAACCAGATCAAGAGCCGCGGCTACCGCATTGAACTTGGCGAGATTGAAACGGCGCTCTACGGCCACCCGGATATCGAGGAAGCGGCAGTCGTCCCAATTCCGGACGACGAGATTGGAAACCGGATCGAAGCCTTCGTGGTGCTGCGTAACGGGCAGACACTGGGAGCAAACGCGCTGGAGGCCTACTGTGCGGCGCGTTTACCGAAGTACATGGTGCCCCACCGGGTGGAAGTGCGCCCAGCTTTGCCGAAGACCTCGACGGGCAAGGTGGACAGGACCCAACTGCGAGGAGCGAATACCGGAGCAAGGACGAATCGATGAAAACAGACGTGCTAATTGTGGGCGGCGGACCGGCCGGCGGCGCCGCCGCGCTGTGCCTCATGGAGCAGGGAATCAACCCCGTCATTGTCGAGGCTGAATCGTTTCCCCGATATCACATCGGCGAATCCATGACCGGCGCGGCGGGACAGGTGCTGCGCGAGTTAGGCCTGGAAGGCGAGATGCTCCGGCGGCGGTATCCGGTGAAATGCGGCGTCAAGGTCTACGGGCAAAATGCGACAGGCAACTGGTTCGTGCCGGTGCGTGGACGCGATCGGGATGGGAAACTATTGGACCTGGAAACCTGGCAGGTGCGCCGGAGCGATTTCGACCAGCTCCTGCTCGAAACGGCGGTGGCTCGCGGGGCGACTCTGTTGCACGGAAAGGCCACTCTTCCAATTCTTCGGGATGGCGAGGTGAAGGGCGCGCGGGTGCGGATGCGCGATGGCGGCGAATTGGCGATTCATTCGGAAGTGTTGCTCGACTGTTCGGGGCAAGCGACCTGGCTCGCGAATTTGGGCGGAGTGACGGGTCCCAAGTATGTGGGCGCATACGATAAGCAGATTGCGATTTTTTCCCAGGTGCGGGGCGCCATACGCGATCAGGGCACGGCTCGCGACCAGCGCAAGGACAACACGCTGATTCTCTATCGGCAGAAGTATCACTGGGCCTGGTTTATTCCGATCGACGACGAAGTGGTTAGCGTCGGAGTGGTCGCGCCGTCGGCGTATTTCCAGGGTAAGGGCGAAAGCAAGCGCGACTACCTGGTGCGCGAGTTGCATGAATTGCACCCCGAACTCAAGCGGCGGCTGCCGGCCATTGAGCTTGTCGAGGATGTCCACGTTATCCCGAACTACTCTTATCAGGCAAGGAATTTCTGCGGCAAGGGCTTTATCTCGATCGGCGACGCCCACCGCTTTATCGATCCCATCTTTTCGTTCGGCATCTCGGTGGCAGTGCGAGAGGCGCAGTTCGCGGCGCCCGTGGTGCGCGGCTATTTAGAGGGAAAAGACCGCGATTCGACCAATCCGTTCGCCGCTTACCAACTCTTCTGCGAGAAGGGCATCGATGTCATCGAAGATATGGTGGACACCTTTTGGGAGCATCCCTTCGCCTTTTCCGTGTGTGTGCACGATCGCTATCGGGACTTGCTGACGGATGTCTTTGCGGGGCGTGTTTACGAGCACGAAAACCAGCCTTCGGTAGCGATCCACGATTTCCGGCGTTTGTTGGGCCGGGAAGGAGAGCGCGAACGCTCGTATGTTTCCGAAGATCTGTACTCCATTCCGATCGGTTCGCGGTACCATCCCGAGCGCGCTCCGATTTGGGAAGTGAATTCGCCGGTCGAGACCAGCGAGACTTGGATGAGGAGGAACGAGGCAAAAGCCGCGTTCGCAATCGAATAGGGAACCATGGCACTACATACTGAAAGTGAATCCAACGCGGAGATTATCCGGACCTTCATTCGCGAACGGTTTTTGTACGATCGTCCGGAGGTGACGCTCACCGCCGATCTGCCTCTGGTGGAGCAACGGCTCATCGACTCGCTCCAATTGATGCAATTGGTTCAGTTTCTACAGGACAGGTTTGGCATCGCGATCGACATTATGGATCTGGTGGTGGAGAATTTCGCCTCGATCGATACCATGGCGGCCTTTGTAGAGAAACAGAAACGATAATTCCCACGGCGATGCGATTATACGATTTCGAGCCGGACACTTCGCTGGTTTGCGGGCAGATCCTGGAGAAACTGGCGGCGCCGGTCAAGGAACTGCCCGATGCCTTGCTCTACAGCCAGGAAGGGTCGCAATACTTCGAAGCCGTTACCCAGACCAAGGGCTATTACCTGGCGCGCACCGAGATCGCCATTATGGAAGCGGACGTCCAGGGGATGGCCGCGTGCGTTGGCGCCGATGCCTTGCTGGTGGAGTATGGCAGCGGCTCCAGCCGCAAAACGCGGTTGCTCTTGGATGCCCTGCCCTCTCTCGCCGGATATGTGCCGATCGATATTTCGAAGGAATTCCTGCTGGCGGCGGCCCGGCAGATAGCGGCCGATTACCCTCAGTTGGAAGTGCTGCCGGTGTGCGCCGATTATGAGCAGGCATTCGATTTGCCGGCCCCGCGGAGAATGTCCCGGCGGCGCGTGGGCTACTTGCCAGGCTCGACCATCGGCAACCGCCCGCGCCTGGAAGCATGCCGGTTTCTCCGCAAGATCCGGCAGGACATGGGTGAGAGCGGCGGGTTGCTGATCGGAGTGGATTTAAAGAAAGATCCGCGGATCTTTGCCGGCGCCTATAACGAAAATGAGCCGGTGGTGAATGCGTTTATCCTGGGGGCGTTAACCAATCTCAACCAAAACTTCGGCGCCGATTTCGATTTGGAGCGGTTTCGTTTTCAGTCGTTTTATAACCAGGAAGAGGGGTGCGTCGAGATCCGTCTGGTCAGCCTCAGTGCTCAAACGGTGCGGGTTTGCGGCCAGCCGGTCAACTTAGCCGATGGAGAGCATATCTTGCTGCAGGTCGCCTGTAAGTATACGCTGCCGGAATTCGCCGCGCTCGCCCAGGAAGCCGGCTGGAACGTGCGGCGGGTATGGACGGACCCGCAAGAGTATTTCAGCGTCCATTACTTAGAGGCGATGTGACTCAACCGATTGCGTTGATCGGCATGGGGTGCCGTTTTCCCGGCGGCGCGAATTCGCCCGAGGCGTTTTGGCGGCTCCTGCGGGCTGGGGTGGATGCGGTGGGTCCGATTCCGCCGTCGCGTTGGGACGTGGCGAAGTACTATGATCCCGACCGGAATGCGCCGGGCAAGATGTACATACGGGAAGGCGGGTTTCTCCGGGACGATGAGATCACGGACTTCGATTGCGGCTTCTTTGGGATTGCGCCGCGCGAGGCCGCGAGTCTGGATCCGCAACAACGGTTGCTGCTCGAAGTAAGTTGGGAAGCGCTGGAGCACGCCGGCCTTGGGGCGGCGCAAGTGGACGGGAGCCGCACCGGTATCTATGTTGGCTCTTTCTGGGACGATTACTCCGCCGAGCGTTTCTACCTGCAGTCGCTGCGGAAGATGGACGCCTTCACCACGATCTCGGGTGTGCGCAGCATGGCCGCCGGACGGATCGCCCACTTCCTGAATATAAATGGCCCCGCCATGCAATTGGACACAGCGTGTTCGGCGTCATTGCTCGCCGTGCACCTGGCGTGCCAGGCGCTGCGGCAATCGGAATGCGATATGGCGTTGGCGGGCGGGGTCAGCCTCATCCTATCGCCACGCCTGCTGATCGGCAATTCGCGCATGAATGCCCTGGCGGCCGGCGGGCGCTGCCGCAGCTTTGCCGCCGGCACGGATGGGTTTGGGCGCGGCGAAGGATGCGGCATGGTGGTGCTGAAACGCTATGCCGATGCGGAGCGCGATGGCGACCCCATTCTGGCGCGCATCCTGGGTTCCGCGGTAAACAACGACGGCCGCAGTTTGAGTCTGACCACGCCCAACGTTGCGGCGCAACAGGCGGTGTTGCGCGCCGCGCTGGCGAATGCCGGGGTGGAACCCGATGAGGTTCAGTACCTCGAAGCGCACGGCACCGGCACGCCACTCGGCGACCCCATTGAAATGGCGGCGATCGGGCAGGTCTTCGGTCCGAAGCGGGAAACTCCGCTTCTGGTTGGCTCGGTCAAGACCAATATTGCGCATCTCGATCCGGCGGCCGGAGTATCGGGGCTCCTCAAAGTTGTCTTGTCCATGCAGCATGGCGAAATTCCCGCGAATCTCCACTTTGATCGCCCGAATCCTTTCATTCGCTGGGACCGCTTGCCCGTTGCCATTCCGACGAAGCTCACTGCGTGGCCGGGAGAGCGAAAACTGGCGGGAGTCAGCGCTTTCGGTCTGAGCGGCACGAACGTGCACGTGGTGGCGGAAGGGCCCCCGCGGACGGCCGAGCGGCCGAATGCAACCGAACGGCCGAACGCAAGCGAACGGCCCAGCCACTTATTAACACTCTCGGCCAAGAGCGAGCAGGCGCTGCACGATCTTGCGGAGCGCTACGCCGTCTACGTGCAGGGCGCCCATAGCGGCGATTGCCCGCCGCTCGGCGATATCTGCTATACGGCCGCCGCCGGCCGTTCGCATTTCCACCACCGCGTGGCCTTGCTCGCCAAATCGATGGATCAGTTGCGCGAACAGATCGCGGCAGTCGTCGATGGCAGGCGGGCTGTAGGCGTTATCCGGCTCAGGCGCGGGCAGGAAGCACAGAAGGCGCGCATTGCTTTTCTGTTCACGGGCCAAGGGTCGCAGTACGTCAACATGGGTAAACAGCTATACGATACCCATCCCCTGTTCCGCCGCATCATCGATCGGTGCGATGAGCTTTTGCGGCCCTATCTGGACGAGCCGCTTCGATCGGTGCTCTATCCCGGCTCGCCTTCCGATGGGGCCAAACTCGCTCAGACCATTTACGCCCAACCGGCGCTCTTTGCCATCGAATATGCGCTCGCCCAGGTGTGGCGATCATGGGGCATCGAGCCCGATGTGGTAATCGGCCACAGCACGGGAGAATATCCAGCGGCTTGCGTGGCCGGCGTGATGGGGATCGAAGATGGCATCAAGCTGGTGGCCGAACGGGCCCGCCTGATCGAGTCGGTCTCCGGATCCGGCGCCACAGCGGCGGTGCTGGCGGGGGCCGAGCCGGTGCGGGAATTGCTTGCACCTTATGCCGGCCGGGTTGGCATCGCGGGCATGAACGGGCCGCTTGAGACGTTAATCGCGGGCGACGCCGCCGCCGTGGATGAGGCAATGGCGGCGCTGGCCGCTGGGGGGATCGAGTGCCGCCGCCTGCAGATTCCCCATGCTCCGCACTCGCCGCAGATGGACCCGATCCTCAATGAGTTCGAGGCCATTGCCCGCCAGGTCACGTATCGCGCGCCGCGTTGCCGGTTCGTTTCCAACGTCACCGGCGGCGTGGTCGATAGCATCGATGCCCACTACTGGCGGCGGCATCTGCGCGAGCCGGTGCGCTTCCTGGACGGCATGACGCAGCTTGTGACCGAGGGCTGTAACGTCATGTTGGAGGCCGGCCCACAACCCGTATTGCAGTTGCTCGGACGGCAGAATTGGCGCGGCCCGAAAGGAGCAGCATGGCTCAGTTCAATGTGGTCGGCGCAGGAAGATTGGGCGCAGTTGCTGCAGAGCGCCGGCGAACTCTATGTACGAGGCGCCAATTTGGACTGGGTGCGGTTTGAGCGCGAGGCCGGTTCCGTGGGAGTGCGCCGCAAAGTCACACTGCCCACGTATCCATTCCAGCGCGAACGCCAGTGGACCGAAGCGCCGGACCATCTGGCGCAAGACGCGGATGAGACCTATCCTCCGCTCTTAGGGAAGCCGGTCGATTCCGCGCTCCTTGGCCAGGGCGAGTTACTCTTTGAGAGTTCGTTAAGCGCCAACGATCCACCGTACCTGAAGGATCATCGCGCGTCTGAGCGGATCCTGCTGCCGGCGGCGGCATATCTTGAGATGGCGCTCTCGCTCGGCCGGCGGCAGTGGCAGACGGATGAGCTTGTGGTCGAGCGGGTTTCGTTCGAGTGCGCGATGATCCTTGCGGACGACGGTGCGCCGCGGCAGGTGCAATGTCACGCCACGCCGTCGCGGACGGACCTTCATTGGCAGGTCTATTCCGCGGCCGATCCGGCGATGGACTGGACCCGCCATGCCGAAGGGTCGGTTCGTTCCGCCGGCCCCGGCCGGCGAATCGATGCCGCGCCGTTGAGCCTGTTGCAACAGGAGGTCCGGGAGACATTCGATCCCGTCGCGCTCTATACGCGCTTGGAGCAGGTCAATTTGCAGTACGGCCCGCAGTTCCGGTCGATCCGGCGGCTGTGGCGTAGCAAAGACCGCGCCTTGGGCGAGATTCAGCTCTCAGCCGCGTTGGCCCAGGACGCGGACCGGTACATGCTCCATCCGGCGCTGCTCGATGCGTGTTTGCAAGTGTCGGCGCCGCTCTTTTTGTATGAAGAGAAGGCGGCGAATGGCGATGCGGTCTATCTGCCCACCGGCCTGGACCGCTTCACTTACCACGGCCGCAAGGGCCAGAAGCGGCTTAACGAAGTTTGGTGCGCCGCGCGGCTGCGCACGGCGGAGCAGGGGATCCTCACCATCGACTTGGATTTGTACGGCAAAACCGGTGAGCCGGTGGGCGCGATCGAGGGGCTGCAGGTCAGAAAGGTAGCCGCCCACGCGCTCGCCGGCGCCGGCGATTGGCGCGGGTGGCTCTATCGGGTGGCGTGGCAGTTGCAAGAACTGCCGTTACAACCCGCGGCGGATCGCACCGGTCACTGGCTGGCCGTTACCACCGGCGGCGGGCTGGTTGACGAGTGCGCAGGCCGGTTACGCCCGGCCGGCGCCCGAGTGACCATAGTCAATCCCGCAAATCCGGCGGTGGAATACCGCGCGATCCTCGACTCCATTCCGGCGGTCACCGGTGTCCTATACGGCGGGGATCCGGATTGCGGCAGCCTGCTGCATTTGATCCAAGCGCTGCTTGACCGGGGCGCGCTGCCTCCCCTTTACCTCATCACCAGGGGCGCGGTCGCGTGTGGACCCCTGCAGCCGCTCACTGGACTGGAACAGTCGCCGCTCTGGGGCATGGCGAAAGTCATCTCGCTCGAATACCCGGACGCGACTTGTGTCTCGATCGACATCGATCCCGGCGCCGCAACGGATGAAGCCGCCTCCGTGCTGATGGCCGAGCTGAGCGCGCGGCGTGCGTCCCGGAGCGCCGGAGCGGAAGACCAGGTCGCGTACCGCGGCCGCTTGCGTTATGTTGCGCGCCTGGCTCGCCATACGCTGGTTCGCGAGGAAGAAGGCTATCGCTGGGAGGTTGGGGAACGGGGACGTTTGGAAACCTTACGCCCTGTACCGGCGGCTCGGCGTAAACCGGCTCCGGGGGAAATCGAGATCGAACTGTGCGCCTCCGGTCTCAACTTTCGCGATGTGCTGACGGCGTTGGATCTCTATCCCGGCAATGCGGGACCCATGGGACTGGAGGGCGCGGGCATCGTCGTCGCTTGTGGATCGCCCGGCGGCCCGCTTGCAGTGGGCGATCGCGTGATGGCGATTGCGCCTGGCTGCTTCAGCCGCTATCTCACCTTGGATGCGCGGCTGGCGGTCCGCATACCGGACGGGCTCAGCGACGCGGACGCCGCGACCGTTCCTTCGGTATTCGTCACGGCCTGGCACTGTCTGCGACACCTCGCGGGAATCAAGAAAGGCGACCGGGTCCTGATCCACACGGCTACGGGCGGGATCGGTCATGCGGCTATGCAACTCGCCCGGTTGGCGGGCGCGGAGATTTATGCCACGGCAAGTCCAGCCAAGTGGCCCGTGCTGCGGGCGATGGGAATTTCCCATGTCTACAACTCGCGCTCGCTAGGATTTGGACAGGCGATTCTCGCCGATACGGCCGGACGCGGCGTCGATATTGTCTTGAACACCCTGACCGCGCCCGGATTTATTAGCGAGAGCCTGGCCGCTTTGGCGGACGGCGGATGCTTCCTCGAAATCAGCAAACGGGACGTTCTCGGCCCCGCGGAAATGGCGGCCGCGCGTCCCGATGTCCGTTATTGTCTGGTCGATCAGGCTGAGATTCTGGTGCGGGAACCGGACCTGGTGCAGGCGCAATTGCGGACGTTGGCGGACCTGCTTGCCGAGGGAAAGCTCGCGCCGCTCCCGCGCACCACCCTGGCTCTCCACGACATGGCCGCCGCCTTCCGCACCATGGAGCAAGCCGCGCACATCGGGAAGCTGGTGTTGGTGCATCCCAAACCGCGTTCCGTGGAATTGGAGCCTTCGGCCACCTATCTCATCACAGGCGGCCTGGGCGGATTGGGACTGGCGGTCGCGCGAGGTTTGGTGGAGCGGGGGGCGCGCCGGTTACTGTTGGTGAGCCGCCGCGCTCCATCGGCTGAGGCTGAACGGCAACTGGACGAAATTCGCCAGTTGGGCGCCACGGTGCTGACGGCGCAGGCGGACGTCGCCGACGCTTCGCGAATGGCCGCGTTACTCGCGGCTATCCCCGGCGAGCACCCGCTCAAAGGCGTGATCCATGCGGCGGGGTTGCTCGCCGATGGGCCGCTGGTCAACCAGAGCCCCGAGCAATTCGCTCGCGTGATGGCGCCCAAGATAGATGGCGCGTGGCATCTGCACCAGTTGACGCTGACGCTCCCGCTCGATTTCTTCGTGCTGTTTTCCTCGGCTTCGTCGCTACTGGGATTGGCGGGCCAGGCCAACTACGCGGCCGCGAACGCATATCTCGACTCGCTGGCCCATCACCGTCAGGCTTTGGGGCTGCCGGCGCTGGCCATCAATTGGGGGGTGTGGGCGGAGGTCGGTTCGGCGGCGCAATTTGTGCCGCAGTTGAAACGCATGGGCCTCGACGCCATCCACCCGCGGCAAGGCGCGGAAATTGTCGGCGTCCTCTTGCACGAGGCGGACCCGCAGATCGCCGTGGTTCCCATCAACTGGACCCGATTCGATACGCGACGGGCGTTTCTTTCCGGTTTCCGCCGAAAATCGGCGCCCGCTGAGTTGCTTGAGGCGCCGGACTCGCTGCTGCCCGATTTGGAGGGCAAGAGCGGCGACGAGAAGAAGGCGCTTTTGGCAGCGTACGTTCAGGCCCAGGTCGCGTCGATTCTGCGCTATGCCTCGCCGTCGTCGGTCCCCATGCGCCAGGGCTTTCGCGAGTTGGGGCTGGACTCGCTGACTTCCATGGAATTGCGCAACCGGATACAGAATTCGCTGGAGTGCCAGTTGCCCGCGGCCGTTATCTTCAATAATCCGACAGTGGAGGCATTGGTTGCGTATCTTCTTAATAACTTGTCGACTGCCGCTCCCGAGCCGGAAAGCGCGCCGGAGCCCGCACCGGACAGCTCTTCAGCCGCCATGCGCGAGCGCATCGTAACGGTGCGCGGGCTTGAACTCTGCGTCTGCGAATGGGGGCCCGAAAACGGCAAGTTAGTGGTTTGCGTTCACGGCACGCGGGACCACGGCGCGAGTTGGGAGGGCGTAGCCGCCGCTCTGGTGGACGAAGGCTATCGCGTCGTGGCGCCCGACCTGCGCGGCCACGGCCGTTCCGGTCATGGCGCCTCCTCGAGCCAATACCATCTGCGCGATTTCGCCGGCGACCTGGCGCAGATTGTGCAGGAATTGGGAAGCCAGCCCATCGTCCTGATGGGACATTCGCTGGGGTCGATCATAGCTGTGCTCTATGCAAACGCCCACCCGCGGCGCGTGGAGCGGTTGATTCTGGTGGAACCGCCGTTGTCGCCGATGGCGGAGGATGCACAGAGCTTCGCGCAACAGATGGCGGCTAATCTGCGAGCCGCGGATGAACTCCGCCAACACGCGATCATGCCGGATCTCGATTCGGCGGCCGAGCGCTTGCGCCACCTGACGCCCGCCCTGCCGATAGAAACAGCTTTGCGCCGGGCGCGGCGTTTGACCCGCCCGCAAGGCGACGGAGTTGTGTGGCGCTGGGATGCCCGCTTCGATGGCCAGACGCAGCTCGACGCTCTCTTTGCCGGCTTGCACAGAACGGAATTCCTGGCCATGCTCGCGGGCATCGAAGCTCCGTTGACGGTTGTCTATGGCGATGCCAGCGGTTGGATCAGTCCCGCCGAAAAAGCACAGATCCAATCCGTCTGCCCGCATTTGCGGCCGGTTGTGCTCGCGGGCGGGCACAACGTCCACCTGGACGCGCCGGCCGCGCTGGCGCGGGCCGTTGGTCAAGCGCCGGAAATTCCTCAAGAGGCTGCGGCATGCCAATAATCCACGTTCCTCTCAGTAAGACTCTTCCGCTGGGTCTTGGACCCGCGTTGCGAAGCCAGTTATTCTTTGTGTCGCCCGAGATACTTGAATTCTCCCTCGTCGAGCAGAATGGCCGCATTCAGGCCGTGACGGTGACCACCGCCAGCGACGGCGATCATGGCCTGGCGGAGAAGATCAATTATCTGGTGGAGACGGAAATACTGAAGCAGAGGGTTTTCAAGCCCAAAGTTATCTGGCGGTCACAGCCAGGCGAGGAATCCGCCGGGGCGCGCGGCTATCACCATGGTATGTTCGACACACTGGTGGCGCGTGGCGTGGCGTTCGAGGCCGCGGAAGGGCAAGTCGCTTTTGGGGAACCCTTGATCGGCCTGATAAACTACTTCGACCGGCGCGTCAGGCAGATCGCGCTCGCCATGCCGAACGCCCAGGAGTTTCAGTACCCCACGCTGCTACCCACCAGCGTTCTCGATACATTCGGGTACTTCGGCTCCTTTCCTCACTTTGCGATGTTTGTCACGCGACTGCACAATGACATCGATGTGTATCAGGCTTTTCGCGACGAATACGCCGTGAACAAACGCATCACGCCGGCTCTCTTCACGCGCTGCCGGAATCACGATTATTGTCTTCCGCCCACCATGTGCTATCACACCTATCACCAGTTGCGCGACAGTACGATGCCGTCGAACCGGGTGGTTACGGCGAAGGGCAAATCGTTCCGCTTCGAAGCGAAATACTACCGCGGCCTGGAGCGCCTGTGGGATTTCACGATCCGCGAAATCGTCTTCCTGGGATCGCATGAGTTTGTGCTGGAATGCCGCGAATCGTTCCTGCGCGCGTCGTTCGCCTTAATGGAAGAACTCGGACTGCGCGGCTTCGCCGAGGTGGCGAACGATCCCTTTTTCGTAACGCAGGATACCGCGGGAAAAATCTTCAACCAGCGATTGATGGAGCTCAAGTATGAGCTGCGCCTGAACGTGGACAGCGAACGCACCATTGCCGCCGCTTCCTTCAACTTTCACGAAAACTTTTTTGGCGACGCTTTCCGGATCTCCCGCGAAGACGGAACGCGCGCCCTAACCGGCTGCGTCGGATTCGGACTGGAGCGGCTGGTCTACGCCTTTCTTTGCCAGTTCGGTTTGGACGAATCGCAATGGCCGCAGGCTTTGCAGAGGGAATTGTAACCGATGGGGTTCGACTTAACCGCCCAACAAAGAGAAGCCCAGGAAACTTATCGGGCCTTCGTAGCCGAGTTAATCCTCGCCCGCGCCGACCAGTGGGACCGCGATCAGGCTCTGCCGCCCGAACTCTTCCAGGCGCTCGGCGCCCGGCGCTATCTCGCGCCCTCGGTGCCCGCCGAGTTCGGCGGGCTCGGCATGGACATGCAGCACTACGGTCTCTTTTCCGAAGAGATCGGACGCGGCTGCCAGTCGGTGCGGAACCTGCTCGGAGTGCAAGGCATGGTGGCGCACGCCCTATTGCGGTTCGGCAGCCGCGGCCAGAAGGAGCAGTGGCTGCCGCGCATCGCAAGCGGCGAGACGGTCGCGGCCTTCGCTCTCACCGAGCCGTCTATCGGCAGCGACGCCGCCAACGTCACCACGCAGGCAGCTCGCACGGACGCCGGCTACTTACTAAACGGCGTCAAAAAGTGGATCAGCTTCGGCATGAAGGCCGGGATTTTCCTGGTAATTGCCCAATCCGGCGGAGGCGCCAGCGCATTCCTCGTCGAGCGCGGCACTCCGGGCTTTTCCACCTCGCCAATCGCCGATCTATTGGGACTGCGCGCCTCGATGTTGGGTGAGCTGCGTTTCGATAACTGCGAGATCCCCGCCGCGAACCGCGTCGGCAAAGAAGGAATCGGCTTCGCCTGGATCGCCAATACCGCGCTCGACTATGGCCGCTACAGCACTGCGTGCGGCTCAGTGGGGTTGGCGCAAGCCTGTCTCGATGCCAGCCAGCTCTACAGCCGGGAACGCAGGCAGTTTGGCGTGCCCATCCGGGAGCATCAACTGGTGCGGCAGATGCTGACGAACATGCGGGCCGATACCCAGGCGGCGCGTCTGCTTTGTTACCAGGCCGGTTATCTGCGCGATCGAGGCTCGCCGGATGCCATTCAGGCCACACTCATAGCCAAATACTTCGCCTCCACGCATGTCGCGCGCGCGGCCACCGACGCGGTGCAGATCCACGGCGCGCAGGGCATCGGCTACGGCTACTCCGTGCAACGTTACATGCGCGACGCCAAGGTCATGGAAATCATCGAAGGCACCACGCAGATTCAACAGCTATTTATCGACTGAGGAGCTAAATGCCGACAGGCCGCTACCGATCCAAGATCCAGCGTTCGATTGAGAGTCATGCGCCCGTTAGCCCGGCTCCGGACACAAGCGCCATACCTTCAGTGGAGTCCCGCGGCCTGGCTGCTCCGGACTTGGACGCGATCCGCGCCTACCGGCTGGAGCGCATCCGCGCCAGATTGGCCGAGCTGGATTATGCCGGCATTGTGGTGACGGACCCGATCAACATCCGCTACGCCACCGATAGCCGCAACATGCAGGTGTGGTCCATGCGCAACCCGATGCGCTATTGCTTTGTCGCCACCGAGGGGCCGGTGGTGCTTTTCGAGTTCATGCGCTGCGCCCATCTGTCGAGCCATCTGCCGCGGGTCGACGAAGTGCGCCCGGCGCAGCCGTGGCTGTACATGGCGGTGGGCCGCAGAATGCCCGAGTTCGCTCTCAAATGGGCCACCGAACTTGCCGGCTTAGTGCGCAGCCATGGCGGCGGCAATGTGCGCCTGGCGGTGGACCGTTGCAATCACGAGGGAGTTTCCGCCTTGCGGCAACTGGGCATGGACGTGCGCAACGGTGAAGATGTGATGGAATGCGCCCGCGCCGTGAAGTGCGCCGAGGAGGTGAACGCCATGCGATGCGCGGTCGCGGCCTGCGACGAATCGCTCCACGTGATGCGCAGTAAGTTGGAGCCCGGCATCACCGAGCAGCGGCTGTGGTCCTACCTTCACGCGGAAAACATCGCCCGGGGCGGCGAGTGGATTGAAACCCGTCTATTGGCGTCCGGCTCGCGAACCAACCCGTGGTATCAGGAATGCGGCGATCGCAAGATAGAAGCGGGCGATCTTGTCGCCTTCGATACGGATTTGATCGGAGCATACGGCATGTGCGTGGATGTCTCGCGCACCTGGCTCTGTGGCGAGGTGAAACCGTCGGAGGAGCAAAAGGAGCTTTACCGGATGGCGTATGAGCAGATCCGCCATAATGCCGGCATACTGAAGGCCGGTTTGAGTTTTCGGGAAGCCGCGGAAAGAGCATTGCCGCTCGGGCCGGACTTCTTGCCCAACCGGTACACGCTGTTGTATCACGGCGCCGGCCTGGCCGACGAATATCCCGCGCTCTTCTACCCGGAGGATTGGCCGTCGGCCGGCTATGATGGCGTGCTGGAAGCCAACATGGTAATCTGCGTGGAGAGTTATATCGGGCGTGTGGGAGGGAAGGAAGGCGTCAAGCTGGAGGAGCAGTTTCTGATCACCGAGAGAGGCGCCGAACCGCTGTCCACATACCCCTATGAAGAGAAGCTCGGCGCATGGTAGACGGTTCCATCGAGCGACGGCGCGCCCTCCTCAGCCAGAGTCTGCGGACTCGAAAGACAGGGGACGGAACTCTGGCGCGACGCGGCCCCGAAGGCGAATTCGACTAGCCCGGTTTGCCACGGCCTGCCGATGGGCCAAGTGCGGCCTGGGACCCAACGCTAAGTCGATCGGGATGAGGCAGTGTTTCGGGGGGACGCCGCGAGAGCATCGCCATTTTGGGCCGCCCAGGATTCGAAGGCTGCGTGGTTACGGAAGGTTACAAAGGCGGCAGACAATCGCTTCGTGGAGCATCGGCTACAATGGTTGACTAACGCTTGTCAGGGGGAGGGGTTCGATGGTTTTGGCAGCCTTAGGCGCCGTCGGTGCCGCGTTGTATGGGGGCAGGAAGCTTTATGACAAGCTTTCCCCGCCCAAGAAGTCGCTAACCGCGCCAAATCAGCCAATTGGCGGCAGTCGCTCGCCGCGGCGGGATCGCGGGAACGCCTTTGCCTCCCGGCAAGGCTCCATCGAGGTCATAGTGATCCGCTTCGAAGTAAGAATGATGCGCATCTTCGATGACCTGAATGAGATTGTCGACTCATACGTGGTGGAAGAATCGCCTGCCCCGCCGGCCGCACCCCGCACGAAGCCTGGAGATCCCGAACTGCGCGCCATGAACGCGATTCGCCAACAGGGACGGCAATTGCAGAGAACTCTGAGCGCGTCGCTTTCGGAATCGGAGGAACAGTATCACGAGTTCATCAAGATGCGGATCGATCCGCTGTTTCGGGGCAAACGCCACAAGCTGATGCAACAAGTGCGGGCCACCGGCGAAGAGGAACGCGAGATAACGCCCTACGAACGCCAGATGAACCGCGGTTTTGCCATGGGCAGTCTGCTTCTGGGGGCCGCCATCGTGACTGCCCCGGCGGGCGGGGCGGTGGCATTTGTCGCTTGTGTGCCTTTGGCTATGTACCTGCTTCGCCATACCGCCAGACGGGCGTACCAGTCGGTCGTAGAGGAACATAAGCTGACGATTGCGGTTTTGGTTACGGTCAACCAGATTCTGCTGTGGTTCGGCGGATTCTACATACTGGGCGGTGTCATCTTTCTATTAGTACTGGCCGGCCAGAAAATCTCCTATATCAGCGAACTCCGGTCGCGCAAACAGTTGGGCGATATCTTTGGCAAACTGCCCCGCTCGGTTTGGGTGTTGAGCCATGGAGTAGAGAAAGAGATACCGTTCGGCCAGTTGCAGGTGGGGGATGTGCTGGTGGTTCGCGCCGGTGAGACCATCCCGATTGACGGCCGGATCGTCGACGGATACGCTTCCATCGACCAACACCGCCTCACCGGGGAAGCGCAACCGGCGGAGAAGGAGGCTGGCGACACCGTCCTGGCGGCGACAGTCGTCCTGGCGGGACGGATTCAGGTGCGGGTTGAAAAATCGGGCGATGGGACCGTTGCGGCCCAGATCGGCGAAATGCTTCGCAAGACGGCCAGCTACGAGATGGCGATCATGAGCAAAGCCCGCCGAATGGCCGACCAATCGGTAGGCCCCACGCTGGCGGTGGCCGGTGTGGCTTTGTTGGTTGTCGGCTCCGCGGGCGCCGTCGCCGTCACCAGCACGGTGTTCGGAGTGAATCTCATTATCAGCGGCCCCCTGGCGCTCAGAAACTACCTTGTGGCGGCGACGCGCCGCAGCATTTTGGTTAAAGACGGCCGATCCTTGGATTTGCTGGCCGAGATCGACACAGTCGTCTTCGATAAGACCGGCACTTTGACGTTAGACCAGCCCTATGTTGCACAGATCCACACCTTTTCCGGCCTGAGTTCACTGGATATACTGCGCTACGCCGCAGCCGTGGAGCAGCGCCAGAGCCACCCGATTGCGCGCGCCATACTGGCCAGCGCACACGACGCGGGGATAACCTTGCCTGAGATCGATGACGCCCGTTTCGAGATGGGATACGGTTTGCGGGCCGGGATTGGGGACAGGTTGGTCCGTGTGGGAAGCGACAGGTTTATGACTTTGGAAGGTGTTGCTCTGCCGCCGGACGTGCTGGCATTACAGGAGACTACTCACGTCCAAGGTCATTCCCTGGCGATGGTGGCGGTGGATGCCGGTTTGGCGGGAGCCATTGAGTTGAAGCCGGCCATTCGTCCCGAAGCCGCACGAGTGGTGGCGGAATTGCGGCGCCGCAACCTCGATTGCTATATCATTTCCGGCGATCAGGAGGGGCCGACGCAGGCGCTGGCGGAGACTCTGGGCATCGGCCACTATTTTGCGAACACCCTGCCCGAAGACAAAGCCAGGCTGGTGGAGCAATTGCAACGGGAAGGGCGTGCGGTCTGCATGGTGGGCGATGGGATCAACGATTCCATCGCTCTCAAGAAAGCCAATGTCTCTGTCTCGCTCCACGGCGCCACTACCGTGGCCATGGACACTGCCCAAGTTGTCTTGATGGATTCCACGCTAGAACAACTGCCGCTGCTCTTCACGTTAGCCGAGGAGATGGATAGCAATCTGAAGACGACGCGAGCCTTGGCTATCGTGCCGGCCCTGGGCATCTGGACCGGCGTCTTCTTCTTTCACTTGGGCATCCTGGGCGCCGCCCTGATCTTCGAGGCTAGCCTGTGGGCGGGTATTGCCAATGCCATGCGCCCGTTGCTCAAGTATAAGGAAGCCGAGTAATGGCATAGCGCCAGCGCGCTCCCGCGCGCCGCGATGAGTTGCCCATCCCCGCGGCGCACACTTTTGGTGGCAACGCCGACGGGGCACGGGGCCATTTTGGCCCGGCGGTGGGGCCGCACCGCCGAAGGCGCACAGCCGCGCCGGACGGCTATCGCATGCATCCAAGAATAATTTTCGGATGTCCGTGAAAACTGACTGCCGAAACTGGTACACTACTGAAAATCTATGCTTCCTTCCAGTTTGTTGCAGAAAGCCACAATCTTGTTTTTTCTGGTCACATCCGCATTTGGCCAGTCGTTAAGTAGCTTGAGCGGATCGGTTGTCGATCCGTCCGGACGTGCCATCCAGCATGCCGTGATCACGCTGACCTCGCTTGAAACTCCGCTGACGCGCAAAGTGATCTCGGACGACGGGGGCCTCTACGCGTTCCCGCAGGTCATCCCCGGCCGGTACCGGGTGACCGCAACGGCTCCATCTTTCGCGGAGCGCGTTTATACGGGCCTCGAACTTCAGGTAAATACCCCCGCCACCCTCGCTATCCAATTGCAACTGGGGACGGTCAGCGAATCCGTCACTGTCGATGAGAATGCGACGCAAATCAACCTGACGGACGCATCTCTCGGAAATGCGATCGGATCCCGGGCGATCCTCGAACTGCCCCTGGAGGCGCGAGATCCTACTTTGCTCCTCACGCTGCAGGGCGGCGTCACGTACTTCGGCAATCAAGCGACGAGCGCGACCTCAGTCACGCGGCTAAACGGGTCGGTGAACGGGTCGAAGCCCGATCAGAACAACATTACGCTGGACGGAGTGGACGTCAACGATCAGAATACCCGATCGCCCCTGACGTCAGTCTTACGCGTTACCCTGGACTCCGTCGAGGAGTTCCGCACCACGACCCTGAATCCGACGGCGGACCAAGGCAGCGGCTCGGGAGCCCAGATCGCCCTCGTCACAAGGGGAGGCACCAATATCGTTCACGGCTCCCTGTACGAATTCAACCGGAACACCGCAACCAGCGCGAACTCGTTCTTTAACAACCTTTCCGGCCTCCCGCGGCAGAGGCTCAACCGGAATGTCTTCGGCGGATCGGTGGGTGGGCCGCTCCAAAAGGACCACCTGTTTGTGTTCGTAAACTACGAGGGGCGGCGGGACTCGAGCGACGGTACGACGGTTGCAGTGGTCCCGACAACGGCATTCCGGCAAGGGCAGTTGCAATACTTGAACACTTCCGGCGGCGTCTCGGTGCTCTCGCCGGCTCAGGTCAGGGCGCTGGACCCGCAGGGGGTCGGCGCTGACCCGGCCGTCCTGGCCGCCTTGAATCAATACCCGCTGCCCAACGACACTACTCAAGGTGACGGACTGAACACCGGCGGGTACCGGTTCTCAGCCCACACCCCACTGTCACAGAACACTTATATTGCCAGGCTTGACTACTCGGCCGGCAAAAACAATCTCTTCGTACGCGCCAATTTGCAGGGCGACAAGTCCGCTCAACTGCCCCAGTTCCCCGGACAGCCGGCAGCGTCCAGCACCCTCGATCACAACAAGGGAATCGCCTTTGGCTGGACATTGCCCATCCAGAGCAACCTCGTCAGCAGTTTTCACTATGGCCTGACGCGCTACGGCGGCGAGAACACGGGGGCGGTCAACTCTCCCTACGTGACCCTGCAGGGGATCACGCCGCTCAAATCGACCAACACAGACCTGACCAGGATCATACCGGTCAATCATTTCAGCGAAGACCTGGTGTGGACAAAGGGCAAGCACAGCGTCAGTTTTGGAGGCGTGGCGCGAGTCATTCGAAACCGCTCCGTCAACTATGCGTATGCTTATCCGACCGCCGAAGTGGCCCCAGGCTACCTCGAGGAGGCCGGCTACGGCCTCACCCCCGCGAACCTGAACTACAACTATTCGGAAGCCTACCGCATAGCGGCGGTCGATTTGTTGGGGCCGGTTACGCTGGCGACCGCTACTTACACCTACGATCTTAAAGGTAATCTGGCTCCCTTCGGGCAGCCCGTAAGCCGGAGCTTCGGAGCCGAGGAGTACGAGTTGTACGCGGGCGACTCGTGGCGCGTCTCGAAAAGCTTCACTGTCACCTACGGCCTGCGATATTCGTTGGCGCCGCCGATCCACGAGACCAACGGCTACCAGGTATCGCCCTCGATGGATCTCGGCGATTGGTTCTATAACAGAGGCGACCTCGCAAATGCCGGACAATCGCAAGGCGGCGCAGGCCAGATCAGTTATGTCCTGGCCAATGCATCCGGTGGCCGTTCCCTCTATGACGAACAGAAGCTGAACCTCTCCCCGCGGTTGGCGTTGGCCTATTCGCCGTCGGCCGAGAATGGACTGGCCCGTGTCCTGTTTGGCGGGGCCGGCAAAACGTCGATTCGGGCGGGCGCCGGAATGTTCTACGACCTTTTTGGCATGAGCATCATGCGGAACTTCGATTCCTCCGCGCCGGGCCTCACGACCACGGTCCATTCCCCGTTCGGCGCGCCATTGGCTACCGAACCCAGATACTCGGGCTACTCGCCGATCCCCGCGGGAGTTCTGCCCGCGGCGCCGGCGGGCGGCTTTCCCAATGTGCCCTCCGGATTTTCAATAGCCAATTCCATTGACCAGAACCTCAAGCAGCCCTACACAATGAACCTCGACCTATCGATCAGCCGTGAGTTGCCCCACGCCTGGTTCTTACAGGGCTCGTATGTGGGAAGGCTGTCGAGGAGATCCCTTCTGGTCAGCGACCTTGCCCAGCCCACGAACCTGAGGGATCCGAAGAGCGGCCAGACTTACGATGGCGCCATCAATGCATTGGCTTATCAGGCCCGCCAAGGGGCTCCGGTGTCTTCCATCAAGCCGCAACCGTTCTTCGAGGACATGTTTTCCAAGTACGCCGCGGGCGGCCTCACCGCCACTCAGCAGATCTACCAACAGGAGGTTCAGTACTACCCTACCGACCTCACTTCCGCCTTGTTCGATTTGGACGTCTACTGCTACATCTGCAGCAACCTGGGGCCTTACTCGATGTTCAACGCCCAGTATTCAGCCCTGTTCGCCTATCGTTCGGTCGGCAAGGGCAACTATAACGCCATGCAGTGGAGACTGTCGAAGCGCTTGTCGAGCACATTGGTCGATATCAACTACACGCTGGCCAAGTCGACGGATCTGACATCCTCGTCCGAGAGCTCATTTTCCAGCACCACGGTGCCTTTGCAGGCCCCCTATAACGCCTCATTGAACAGGGGAGTCTCCGACTTCGACGTGCGGCACTCGCTCAACGGCTCCGTGGTTTACCTGCTGCCGTTTGGAAAAGGCCAGCGCTTCCTGCCGAATCTGTCGAGGCCTCTCTCTGCCGCCCTCGGCGGATGGCAAGTTGGCAGCATTTTGGTCGCTACCAGCGGCTTGCCGGCCAGCGTACTGCAGTCGGGCAGTTGGCCTACGGACTGGAGCTTCTCCGGTTTCGCCACGGCTGTAAGCAAGCCGCCCGCAACGTCTAACGATAAGAATGCGCCGGCTGTGAGCGGTGTCGGCGGACCGAATCTCTTCTCCAATCCGGCGCAGGGGTTGGCCGCGTTTGCCTATTCCTATGCGGGCCAGGTCGGGAGCCGGAACGTGATCCGCGGAGACGGCTATTTCACTTGGGATATGAGCCTTTCCAAACGGTTCGTGATGCCTTTCAAGGACTCGAACTCCCTGCAATTCCGCGCGGAAGTGTTCAATCTACCCAACGCGGCTCGCTTCGACATCGGCACGGCCAGTCTGGACATTGGCAATACCGCCACATTCGGAAAATACACCAGCACGCTGAATAGCCCCCGCGTCATGCAATTCGGACTGCGGTACGCTTTCTAGACGTTCAGAGCCCGTGGCTCGGTAAGCGAGCCGCGCGCGTCAGCAAGCGGTCTCTTTCAACATAACGGGAGTTCGCGACAGGAGCTGGTTTAGGCGCCGCAAAAATGAGTTGAAGATCTCTCGCGCCATCGCATGCTCATAAGAACTCTGCCTCGTGCCGTTCAACGGAGCCCTGGCTAGTTAGTTTCTGTAATGAAACGTGCAAAGACCGCTTGCTGACGCGCGCGGCTCGGAAAACTGATGATGATTTCACGGCACTTGTTGCCGAGCCGCGACCGTAGCCGAGCCGCGACCGTAAGGGAGCGGTTGATGCCGAAAAAACGGAGTTTCATGGCAGAAGCTAGTCAGGCCTCGTCCAGCCGAAGGTCGCCGATGGGCGCATCTTCTTGCAAGCCCGATGCCATGGTTGCCGTGGCAAGCAAGAGCAGCAGAACACTTGACGCCCATTGCGTTGCCGGCACGCCGGCGTGACGCGCGGTCCAGCCTGTAAGGACTGCGCCCAGCGACGCCCCGCCCGCAAAAACAACCAGATAGTAGCCCATGAACCGGCCGCGGATGTGTCCGGGCAAGCAACTTTGCATGGCCACGGCAACGGCCATCGTCGCCAGGATGCTGCCGAAACTGCTGAGAACCAGCAGCGCGCCAAAAAGGACGGGAACTTGCACAATCGACTGCAGGAAAATTGAGGCGCTGGCCGTTGCCAGTCCGGCCACCGCAACTGTCCTTGCGCTGAAGCGCAGTATCAAGCCTGCCGCGAACAGGGTGGCGAGGAGCGACCCAACACCCAGGCAGGAAATGAGCATTCCAAAGCCCTGGCTGCCCTGGTGCAGGGTCGTTCGTGCGACAAGAGGCGTCAGTATTATGGGAGCCATCGAGCCGAAGGAAATGGATCCGGCGAGAATCAGGATCGTTCGCAACCGTGCGGAGGAACCCACCAGTTGGAGTCCCCCTTGGAACGATTCCATGAACTGACGAAGCGTGGAACGATTCTGCCGCGCCGGCTTCCAATAAAAGAGAAACACGATCAGGCCAAGGTAGGAGATGACGTTCGCGAGGAATGCCGCGGGCAGACCCCATTTGCGGATCATGGCCCCGCCGACGATCGGACCTACTACCCGCGCACATGCCCACTCAGTTCCGTGAAGCGTTACCGCCGCCGGCAGCAATTCGCGCGGCACCACTTCCGGAAACGTGGCGTACAGCGCAGGTTCCTGCAGCGCCATTCCGCTGAACAGAAAAAACGTCAGGACGATCAATGCCGGAGCCGTCAATGTGCCGGACTGGAGCATCAATGTCATCGCTGTTGCCGTTCCGGCCATCCATAGCTGCGCGACGAGCAAAACGTTACGCCTCCCCAGAATGTCCGCCAGCACCCCGGAGGGAATGCCGAAGAGAAAAGTCGGCAGACTCATTGCCGCGCCCAAGAGGGATACCTTCAACGGATCGAGCGATTGCGATGTGACGAACCAATCGGACGCGGCGAGCTGAATCCACGAGCCCAATTCCGAGCCGAAGGCTGCCAGCAGGAGGTATCGGAAAGTTCTGTGAGCGAATATGCGTTTCATGGAAATAGTGGATTACACATTCCTATGAGTCTAGCTTGCCCGTTCCGCGGGACCCTCGCCAAGTAATGGCCGCGCGGTGTTGTAGAGGGCAACCGGGACGGAAATCTGATAGAGAAGTACGCTGAACAGCAATCCCCAACCCAGGAATAAGGCGCCGCCAACGATTAACACGCAGGGCAGCGAAGCCGCGTAGTAGTTGACCCGCATATTGGCCTTGAATTCATCGGCTAACGTGAAAACCCGGGGAAGTTGCGTCAGGTTGCCGTTGATGAGCACGATCTGCGCCCTGTCGATGGCGATGGTGGCGGCGCCATCGAGCGAGATGGAGACGTCCGCGCTCTCTAGCGCGATCGAATCGTTGATGCCATCGCCCACAAAGCAGATTTTGCGCCCTTGCGCCTGCCACTTCCGGACGAGGGCGGCCTTGTCTTGAGGCAGCACCTCGGCAAAGTAACCGTCCATCCCCAGCGTGGCCGCCAATTGACGCGCCGGCGCATCCTGGTCGCCGGAGAAGATGTACAGCCGCACGCCCCGCTTCCGCAACTGATCCAGCACGGCCCTGACTTCCCGCCGCAGAGTGGGATGCAGCACGATGCCGCCGGCCAAAGTGTAGTTTCGCGCCACCCAGACCATGGAATCGCCGGAGGCGTCAGCCGAAAGGTGCACTGTCTCGAGGGCGGGAGGCACCGCCACCTCATTCATCGTCATGAAACGGCGGCTGCCCACCAGGATGGTGGCGCCGTCCTGCCAGAGGGTGATGCCGTAGCCAAGCTCGTAACTGGCTTCGCCTATGGCCGGCGCATCGATTCCGCGCGCGCACGCCTCCGCCAGAATTGCGCGGGCGATGGGATGGCTCTGTTTCGTCTCGGCCGTCGCCGCAAGGGTCAGCACCGCCTCCTCGCTGAAGCCGTGGCAGGCATGGATGGCGCGGACGTGAGGCTGTTCCTGGGTCAGTGTGCCGGTCTTGTCGAAGACGACGGTGTCGATGTCGTGCAACCGTTCGAGCGAGCGGCCGTCCTTGAACAAAATGCCCTCTCGCGCGGCCAGGTGCAGATGGCTCAGCATGCTGAGCGGGCCATAGAGCGTCATGCGCCGGCCCGGCGTCGCCATCAGGACGCTCAGTGCGCGGTTCAAGCCCACAAAGGGCAGGCTCACGGCGCTCAGCAGCAGAACCGGCGCCGCCATGTGTTGGTTGAAGGCTTCCGCCCGCGACACCAGGTCTTCCTTAAAGTCGCTGGTGTTTGTGAGGACGCGGGTAATCTGCGCGGCGGTGGTGGCCTCGCCCGCCCTTTCCACCCGGACGCGGATGCGGCCGGCCAGCACCACGGTTGCCGCAAGTACACTATCGCCCGGTCCCTTCTCCGCCGGCTGCGCTTCGCCCGTCAACAGGCGCTGATCGATGGACGCATGCCCGTCGATAATCACCCCGTCCATGGAGATCGTCTGCCCGGCCTGGATCGCGATCAGGCAGCCGGCCTGCACCTGGTCCACCGGTACTTCCACCTCTACTCCATCGATCACCGTCCACACCGTATTATGTTGGTGACCGAAGAGGTCGATGATTCCCCGTTTGGAATTATCCTCGGTTTTTGTGACCAGCCACTTCACAAACACCAGAAACCAGCCGCCCAGGATCAACGGCAAAAAGAAACCCCCGGCCAATGCGACGAGTATGAAGATCGCGTTGAGCACCTGGCTTTTCACCCGGCGCTCGCGGACCAGGCCCAGGTAAGCGGCCTCGAATTCGTTCAGGATGGACGGCAACTGACAGGCAACCCCGGCAAGCAGCAGCGGAAAAAAGAAAAGACCGGCAACGCCAAGGCCAACACCGGCGGACGCCAGCTTGAGCGCCCCGAACGCCCGCACCTGGGCTTCGCTCCGGGGTGCGGCCGGGCGGACCCTATCCGCGATTCCGCCGACGGCAGGCAGTTCTTCAGCCGGCAGCAGGCCAAGCCGTAACCGGAACGCCCTCTCCGCGGCCGAAGCCGGCTCCCGAACAGTGGCCGGCCGGGAGCGTCCGCGCCCTTCCAAGGCGATAACCGCCGTCCCTACGGCAACGGCGGCAAACGGCAGAACGAAGATCATCCCGTCACCCCCGGACCCGCGCCGGCAAAGTCCACGAACACGCCGGCCCGGACGCCGTGGAATCCAAGTGCCGTGCGGAACGCTGTCCTGGGAGGCTGTGCGTGCATTGGCGTGGGAATGGTAGCGATCAAAGGGCGGGAGAAGGGTCGCAGTCTTGCGCCACTGCGATCCTCCTTCCCTTCAGCTCAGCCAACTGCGAGATGGTTCCGTCTTCAGCGGTGAAACTCGCTTAGACCGCGGCGGCGATCGGCTCGGCAGCGGCTTCCGGAACCGCGCCGGCATTCTGAAACTCTTTTGCGAAGTACTCGCCGAATGCCTTAGGATCGAAAGTCAGCAGCGTGCCGCCGCTTTCGAAGTGCATGATGAAGGCGTTACCGACTGCCTTGGTGAAAGCATAAGCCAGGACGGGAGTCGCCACGAAATAGACCGCCGTTCCAGCGATCACGGCCGGGATCGAGGCGACGGCGTACGCCGTCCCGTGCCCGATGCCGGTAGGGAGAACAGAGCCCACCAGGGAGAGCACCGTCCCGCGGACCTTGTCGCTGGTTTCAGTATGGCCGAAGGTCCGGCTGATTCTCCAAACCATGGTGACCTGGACGGCAAAGATCGCCGCGAAGTTCAGCAACCCACCCGGCAGAACTCCAGCCACCGCGGCGATTTTGGAATAGAAGCCTACGAGTTCCGTGGACCGGTCTACCGGACTCAGTTCGGCCGGAGGGGGGGCCGGCGCTTCGGCGGGCTTGGCCTCTTTGCTACGCTTCGGCATGGCGGAGCGAATCTTGGAAAATACGAGATGCGGAACAGCCTTCAGCCTCCCCGGTTCCGACTCCAGCTCTTCGGCTTCGGCGAGCGACTTTTTCGCCTCGGCGAACTTCCCTTCGCTCAGGAACTCAGCCGCCTGGACTCTGGCCGCTTCCGCCTTCGCAAGCCGCTCCGCAGTCTTGACCTCGGCTTCGCTTGGCTCCCCGGACAGAGCCTCGGCTTCTTCGATGGCGGTTCGGGCTTCCTTGAACTTCCGTTCGCTCATGAGTTGAGCAGCCTTGGCTTTGGCTGCCTCGGCCTGTTCGGCTCGGGTGGTCTCTTTAGGCCGTGCTTCGCTGGCCGGCGCCTCGGAGGAAACAGTTTCCGCCGCGGGCTTCACGTCAATCACCTTCTTGGATGTCATATTAACCCTCCTGAAACATTGCTGCTCGATTAGATACACACCCTGAGTGGCTTCCGCCACGTCCGGATCGGATGGTGCACGAATGCACGCCATTATCGCATTAGCGCCCGCCGGACTGCAAGGCTTTTTCCGATGGCTCGGATTCCGCATATCGCCGATCTCAGTTTCACGGATCGCCCGTGGTATCCTGGTCCCTAAACTAAGCGCTGGGGCATTCCTTCCCCAACGCGGAGTTCCATTTACCGCGATGAGAAGTCCGGGCAACCTCTATGCGGAGCCAGCCGCACGCAGCGCTCGCGAGCCGTCCGGCTCCAGCGATGCGACCGGGACGCCGGAAGAAAACACCATGAATTCGGGACCGAAGATCCGCGTGGAGGACCTCACCAAAGTATACGGAACCGATCGCCGCGCAATGTTCGGCCTGTTCCGGAAAGCGACCGGCCGGAGTCAAGCGTCCGGCGCCCTAAATCGCGCGGTTGCGCTTTCCGGCGTGTCTCTCAGCGTGAACCAGGGCGAGATCGTGGTTTTGATGGGGCTGTCGGGTTCCGGCAAGTCCACCCTTCTGCGGTCGATCAACCGGCTGGTCACTCCGGACGGTGGGCGTGTCTATATCGACGGCGAAGACATCCTGAGGGCCAGTGAAGTCCGGCTCCGGGAACTCCGCTTGACGAAAGTCTCGATGGTGTTCCAACATTACGGGCTTTTCCCGCACAGAACCGTCGCCGAGAACGTCGCATATGGTCTGAAGTTGCAGAAACGCAGTCCGGCCGAGTGTGGCAGGCGAGTTTCGGAAACGCTCGCCATGGTGGGGCTGGCGCAGTGGGCGGCGCACAAGCCTTCGTCGCTGAGCGGTGGAATGAAACAGCGGGTAGGACTGGCGCGCGCTCTCGCCACCGACGCCGAAATCCTTCTAATGGACGAACCGTTCAGCGCCCTCGACCCGCTGACTCGCCGCGGAATGCAGAACGAATTGCTGGAGCTCCGGCGACGCCTCAACAAGACCATTGTCTTCGTCACACACGACGTGAATGAAGCGCTCAAGTTGGGAGATCGCATTGCCGTGCTGAGAGAGGGGGCGGTGGCGCAGTTCGGTCCCCCGCAAGAACTGCTGGCGCTGCCAGCCGATAGTTACGTCCGCGGCCTGATGCAAGACGCCAATCCCCTGCAATTCCTCAGGGCCGCCATGCTCGCCCGCCAAACGCCGAGTTTGACGCTTGGCCAGAAACTGGACCCAGACGCTTTGCAATCGCTCCGGAGCCGTGACGCGAAGCGGATATTCGTGCTCGGTCCGCTCGGCGAACCCGTCGGTTTCGTCGAGCAGGAGCACTTTGACCGGCTGGTCCCGCTCCAGGGAGCGGACGCCGCGCAGTTCATGCGCACGCAGTTCCGCGCGGTCGCCAGGAGCACGCCCATAGGAGATTTTGCCGACCCGTACGGCAAGGACGAAGTCTTTGCGGTAGTTGACGAAATGGGGAGGTTTCAGGGGGTTGTGGAACCAGCCGACGTGGCGGCCACCATCAGGCACGCGGGCGCGCCGCCGGGCGCCCGGGCGGACGCCGCGGAGGCCAGGGCCGGAACATCATGAGAAGGCGATCGAAGCAATTCAAGGCTGTTATGGCGGGGTTCGCCGGCGCCGGCCTGGTGGCTGCCTGCTGGATTCCGCGCACGCCGGCAGACGCCGGCTCGCCTGGATCGGGCATCACCGTCCGTTCCGGAACAAGCCCCATCACCGACGAGCTGTTTTGGGCCGAGATAGTGAACATCGGGTTGAACAGACTCGGCTTCCAGACCGCGCCCCTCGTGCAATTGTCCTATCCGCTGCTGATCACGGCGGTCGCCAACGGAGACGTGGATCTCACACCCGTTTTCGTCGAGCCCAACTTCGATTCGATGTTCGAGAACGCAGGCGGGGAGAACCGGCTGCGGAAAGTGGGGGACCTGTGGCAAGGAGTCAACGGCTATCAGATCGACAAGCGGACCGCGGACCGGCATCGCATAACGAATCTCCAGCAGTTGCGGGATCCCACGCTTGCCGCGCTGTTCGACGCCGACGGCGACGGCAAAGCAGACCTGGTTGGGTGCGATCCCGGATGGAGTTGTGAGCCGGTGATCGACCACCAGATCGATGCCTACGGCCTGAGAGACACCGTCAGCGTGAAGAAGGGAAACTACGCCGCGCTGATTGCGGACGTGCTGGCGCGTAACCGTGAGGGGAAGCCGGTCCTTTTCTATACCTGGAGTCCCTACTGGCTCGGCCAAGTCCTCAAGACCGGCAGGGATGTTGTCTGGCTTGAGGTCCCCTTCACCTCTTATCCGGCCAACATGGGAGGGATCACGGCAAAGGAGACCTCCGTGGACGGAAAGAATCTCGGGCTCGCACAGGGCCGGTGCCGCGCCGTCGGCAATCGGGCGTTCCTGGATAAGAACCCGGCAATCACCCGTTTTCTTGCGCAGGTGAAAATCCCTTCCGGCGACCTCCTTCTCGAGAGCTTTCGGATCAAGCAAGGGGAGGACAAGCCGGAGGACGTCCGCAAACGCGCCGAGGAATGGGTCGCCGGGAATCGGGACGTGTTCCAGGGCTGGCTGGCGCAGGCCGGGATTGCGGACGGCCGCGGGACGGCAGTGCGTGGTCCCGCCGCTCGCCCCCGGCAAGCGTTGCAGGGGGTGTTGGATCCCTTCCGGACGCACACCATCCACCTGGACGCGGCGGTCTCGGCGGCCATGGATTCGGCCGCGCGGAACTTCCGGCCGTTGTTCCAGGCGGTGCGTTCCCCGGTCGCCTGGGTCCTGCGGGAGGTTCGCGGCCTGTTGCTTGCCGCTCCCCCTTTGGCTCTCTTGCTTCTGATCGGCCTGGTGGCCTGGCGTACCGCCGGGGTGGGCGCCGGACTCTACAGCCTGCTGGCGCTTACGCTCATCGGATTTCTTGGCTTGTGGGAGCCCGCCATGATTTCCTGCGCGATCGTCGTCACGTCGGTGGTGTTCTCTATCGCGGCCGGAATTCCGCTCGGCGTGGTTTGCGCTCGCAGCAATCGATTCGAGCGGATAATGAAGCCCCTTCTGGACGCCATGCAGACTCTTCCGACGCTGGTCTACCTGGTTCCGGTGGTCATGCTGTTCGGGACCGGCGAGGTGCCGGGAGTGATCGCCACCGTTATCTACGCCCTTCCCCCGCTGATTCGCTTCACCAACCTGGGCATTCGTCAAGTCTCCGGCGAGGTTGTCGAAGCGGCCCGCGCGTTCGGCTCCACGCCCGCACAGGTCCTTTGGGAGGTTCAAATTCCCCTCGCCCTGCCCACCATCATGGCCGGCGTCAATCAAAGCGTCTTATTCGCCCTGGGAATGACGGTGATCGCCTCCATGATTGCGGTGCCGGGACTTGGCCTAACAATCCTCGAAGGCGTCGGGCGTCTGGATGTTGGCACGGCAGCCGTTGGCGGACTCGCGATTGTCCTGCTGGCAATCCTGCTCGACCGTATCACACAGGGGATCGCCAGGGTTGCGCGCGAGAAGGAGTTCGGGGATTGAACGAGCCAGGCCCAGGATTCAGGATCCAGGCCAAGGTTGAACCTTTTTACATGGCGATGGTATCCTACAGCAACTACTCGCCGGAAGTTGAACGCTCCGGATTGCTATGTTGCCGTTCCTTCCATTTATTGTCGGCTCCGGCGCGGTGACTGCCCGCGAAATCTGGCAGCGTAAACGCGGTGGCTCGGAAAGATCGCCGCTCCCCCCAAATCGACAGAGCGAATCCAAGTTCGCGATGGTAACCAAAGCGCTCGATTGGATCGAGCCGAAGCCCTCCAGGAGCGCTTCCGTGCCCCGTCCGAATCGAGCGGGCGAAGCGGTGCTCGCAATCGTAACCAAAGCGCTCGATTGGATCGAGCCGAAGCCGGCCAAGCCCGCGTTCTCGCGTCGCCCGATCCAACCGGGCAAGTCCACGCCCGTCCTGGTAACCAAGGCGCTCGAATGGCTCCAGCCGAAGAACAAGGTGGAGCATGAGATCGCCAAGGAACTGCGGCTGGCGAGCGCGGGGCTTGCCGTCGGCGGCGTCGCTTTTTTCTTCTTCCCCTGGTCCCTCCCGCTGCGGGCGCTCGGAGTGCTGTTCGTCGCGCCGACAATGTTCAGAATCGCGAAATCCGCGTACCGGCATTTGCGCCGTGAGCGGCGGGTCAGCGCCGACGTGCTGTCAACGGTGTTGCTGGTGGGATCGCTCGGCGGAGGATACTGGTTCGCGCTCAACGTCGGCGGCGCATTCTTCGTGCTCGTCCGCTGGCTGGCGGTCAAATCGGAATCCCACGCCAAAGACGGAATCATCGACCTTTTCGGCCAGCACAACCGCACCGCGTGGGTGGCCGTGGATGGAGTGGAGGTTGAGATCCCGCTGGAGCAGGTGCGCATTGGCGACCTGATTACCGTGCATGGCGGCCAAACCATACCCACGGACGGCATCGTCGTCGAAGGCAGCGCCTCCGTCGATCAGCACATGCTCACCGGCGAGTCGCAGCCCGTCGACCGGGGGCCTGGGGACAGCACCCTCGCGGCGACCGTCGTCCGGGCGGGCCGGCTGGTGATTCGCGTCGAGCGGGCCGGTGAGGAAACCACCGCGGCTCAAATTGCCCACATACTGACGGACACCAGCAATTACACCGCGAGCCTGGTGTCCCGCGCCGACGCGTTCAACGACAAGATGGCGCCGCCATTCCTCATGCTGAGCGCGGTCAGCCTGCCGTTCATCGGATTGGGCAGCGCGCTGGCCATAATGCAGGCTACGCCGGGCTACCGAATGGTGCTATTCGCGCCCTTGAGCATGCTCAGTTACCTTCACCTGGCCGCGGAGGAAGGCGTCCTGATCAAGGATGGCCGCGCGCTCGAAAGTCTTTTGGGCGTGGATACGGTCCTGTTCGACAAGACCGGCACGCTGACCACCGACCAGCCGCACGTCTGCAATGTGCTGGCCTGCGAGGGCTTCACGCGGGAGACCCTCCTGACCCTGGCCGCCGGGGCGGAAGCGAAGCAGAGCCACCCGATTGCGCGCGCCATTTTGGAGGAGGCGGCGTCGCTCGGCATCCAACCCCCCGCAATCGACGAGACCGGTTATGAAGCGGGCTTCGGAATCCAGGCGAAACTGAACGGCTGCGAAGTATTGGTGGGTAGCAGGCGCTTCATGGATCAACACGGGATCGAAATCCCCGAGACGGTCCGGACGGCGGAAATCGCAGCCCACGACCGCGGCAATTCCGTTGTGCTTGTGGCCGTGGACCGGCGGCCAGGCGGCGCGATCGAATTGGAGCCGACCATCCGGCCGGAAGCGGCGGCGATCGTTTCCCAATTGCGGCGCCGCGGCTTGCGGATGGTGGTGGTGTCGGGCGATCGCGAGGAGCCCACCCGCCATCTGGCGAAGACCTTGCGCATGGACGGCCACTTCGCGGAGGTGCTGCCCGGGGATAAGGCGAACCTGGTCAAGGGTCTGCAGGCGCAGGGGCGGAAGGTCTGCTTCGTGGGTGACGGCATTAACGATTCCATCGCCTTGAAGAACGCCAACGTCTCCGTTTCACTGAGCGGCGCCACCACGATCGCCGTGGACACCGCGCAGATTGTGCTGATGGAGGGCAACCTGGCACAACTTCCCCGCGTGTTCGAACTGGCCGCCGATTTCGCCGGGAACATGCGGATCAACTTCCTCGCTTCCACTTTGCCCTGCGTGTTCATCATCGGAGGGGCGCTTTTCTTTGGATTGGGACTCCTGCCCAGCATGGTGATCTATCAAGTCTCCGTGCCGTTTGCGCTCTTCAACACCGTGCGGCCCTTGTTGCGCAAGAAGCGGCCCGAGGAAGAACCGGCGCCCGCGCTTGGCCCGGCGGCGTTCCCGGTTTATCCCGACGTTGTGGGCGTCCCAGCCGGTATCGAAGGCTCTCAGGAATCGGCAAACTAGATACACCTGTTCCGAATTACGGCGACGTTGAGTAGGACAGTGTAACGGGTCACGTTGTTTTCCTTCGACGTTCTCACGGTAGTTCCAGGCGAGATTTAGCGAATTGCTCCGCGTCTGAGGTGCATCGTGACGTGAAGG
>Ga0265316_10000440_pt1 | contig 47186 bp, 31 predicted proteins | sample 4522metaG_FD_202092 | JGI IMG/M metagenome (GOLD analysis project Ga0265316, IMG submission 202092) | Rhizosphere microbial communities from Carex aquatilis grown in University of Washington, Seatle, WA, United States - 4-5-22 metaG | ecosystem: Host-associated > Plants > Roots > Rhizosphere >... | reverse complement strand
GAACCTGCAACCCCCGGCTTAGAAGGCCGGTGCTCTATCCAATTGAGCTATGGGCGCAAGGAATGGTGAAGGGATACCACACCACCCTCGGGTGGGGAAAGGTCCACCGGTAGTAGTCATCCCTAGAGGTAAGCCACTCGCCTCATGGGAATCCTCCTGGCGCTTCCCGAACCGCGGCTGAGAGACAGGTCACAGTTCTCGTGTGCCAGGCGATACTGGGTCGAGGTTGGGGCGGCAGAGTCGTGATAGCTTTCTGTGGATGAAGACGCGCCTGGGGATTCGCAAGCGGAGCAGTTCCTGTGCGGTTGCAGCGGCGTTTTTTTGTTCGGCCATTTCCGCGGTAGCGCTCGCCGCTCCTGCTGTGCCTGATGCCCCAGCGCCCGTTCCACCCGCGATCACGCCGGAGGCGGCTGTGCTTGTCCCGCTTGCGCCCGCGCAGGCATCAGCGCCGCCTTTGCCCGTGGCGCCTTCGGCTGTTTCGTCAACCGCTGTACCGGAGTCTTGCGCGTCACTGCCGGGCTATCCGAGCCGCCTGCCTCGCTCTCACGACGGGTTCTACCTGCGTCTCACGCAAGGGTTTGGCGCAGGATCAGCCAGTGGGGAGGGGACGAAGTATTCGGGCGGATCGGTTGGTTTCAGCGCGGCCTTCGGCGGCGCGCTCACGCCGCACCTGATTCTCTACGGCGAGTTTCTCTTCCATGTCATTCCCAACCCCAAAGGCGATACCCAAGTGGACAAGCCGACCTTGGCTGGGAACCCGGTGGCCAGCTTGGGATTGGGACCTGGTATTGCGTACTACTTCATGCCGTTGAATCTTTACCTATCAGGCTCCTTGCTGCTGCAGCAGACACTGCTGGTCAAGTCTTACAGCGACGGCAGCGATGGGCAGCTCGCCACGGGACTAGGCTTGAGCTTCATGGTGGGTAAGGAGTGGTGGGTTTCGAGTGATTGGGGCCTTGGCCTTGCCGCTCAACTCTTCGTCGCTTCGGCCCGAGATCAAAGCGGAACCACATGGAACACGGGAACTCTGGCCATCCTGTTTTCGGCTACCTGGAACTGACCTGATCGTTCCCATTGACCTGAGAGTGCGCGTTCACGCGCGCCTACTGATGGACTAGAACTGGATTCGCCCAGGCATGTGCCCTATGGTTCGGGGCACATGCCCCAGTCAGACATTCACCAGCACGAGGTGGGCGCGGAATCGCCGCGCAAGACGCTGATCCTGCTCGCGGCGTTCGCCTTTGCCGGCGTGATCTTCGCCGGGGTTTCGTCCTACGACTTCATTGCCCATCTCGACCGGCAGGTTCACGCCATCACCTGCTCCATCGTGCCGGGCATCGGGGCCAAGGATGCAAGCGGCGCCTCCGGGTGCCACACCGTGCTCATGAGCCCGTATTCGTCGGTGCTGCGCGATCTGACCTGGGGCGGGATCCCCATTGCGCTGCCGGCCCTTGGCGTGTTCGCCTTCTTGCTCTTTCGTGCCGTCGACCTGCTGCTGCGCAAGCGCATGGTGCGCGGCGAGACCGGGTTCATGGTGGCCGCCACTGCCTTGCCGGTGGTGACGTCGATCGTCTACGGCATCATCTCGGCTACGCAGATCGGGACTTTCTGCAAGGTGTGTGTGGGCATCTATGCCTCGTCGCTCGGCGTGTTCGTTGCCGCGATTGCGGCCCATGTGCTGACGCGTCCGTCAGGCGAGAGCAAGAGCGGCATCGTGAGCCAATGGGCTTTCTACTTCGTCGAGGGCCTGGCCATGGTCGCCTTACCCTTGCTGCTCTACCTGGCGTTCAAGCCAGCCTATTCGGATTCGCTGCTGCACACTTCGGGGCTGCGCCATCCCGAGGACAAGTACGGCGTGATGCTGGACATGCACAGCCGCGGTCAGGTGCCGGCGGTCGAGGTGCTGGATCCCTTATGCCCGGCGTGCAAGGGCTTTTCTGAGCGCTTGGCGGCGAGTGGTCTCGGCGAGCAGCTGCAAATCAAATTCGTGCTCTTCCCCCTCGACAAGGAATGCAACTGGATGGTCGGTGAATCGCTTCATGCGGGCGCCTGCGCGGTCAGCGAGGCGCTTTTGTGCGCCGGCGAGCGCGCGAGCCGCGTGCTGAACTGGGCGTTCGCGAATCAAGAGGACTTGCGTGCCCGGGGTGCCGTGGGACAGTCTGCGATCTACGCGCGCATCAAGCAGGAATTTCCGGATCTCGCAAACTGCGTGGGTCAGCCGGCGGTGCGGGCACGGGTCAACAGGGGACTGCGCTGGATCGTGGCCAATTCGCTGCCCGTGCTGACGCCGCAGCTTTTCGTTCGCAATCAGAAACTTCCCGACGAGGACACGGATCTGGGGCTCGACTACGTGCTGTCGCGCGTGCTGGCCCAAGGCGCGGGTGAGGTGCGACGATGAATACTGGCAGGTCGCATCTGGCGTTGCTTCTTGTCGCCGTCGCTGGCGTCGGGATTTCGGTGTCGTGGTGGACGCACGCCGCCTCGGTTCGTTTGGCCGAAACCCAAGGCAAGGGGCCCGAGGTGGCCACGGCCAGCGCCTCGGACATGGGCTACTGCTCAGGCGATCTCAAGGTGATCCTCAAACGCGTGCTGACCTCATGCGGCCTCGTGGCCGGGGGAACCTCGCGCGGCTGCCAGCCCTTGCAAGCGCGCCAGGTGGCGTCCATGTCGGGCGGCGATTTCAACGCGCTCTTTTCGCCGCTGGCCGAACGCGCCGCCATCATCCAGTTCGACAAGGACAGCGCCGATATCGACGCGGGCGCCGCTGAATTGCTGGAGAAGGTGTTCTCAGATCGGCGAGGTGCCTCGTACTTCTTCGTGGTGTCGCGCGCATCGCCCGAGGGCTCGACCGAGCACAATCGCGATCTCAGCCACCGCCGCGGCAGCGCCGTGCTCGACCACATCCGCTCGAAATTCCAGGATCCCGACATCGAGCAAGAGGTCGGGCTTTTGTGGCTGGGCGAGGAGTTCGCCCAGCTCGACCAACAGTTCTGCCAGTGGAAGCGCTCGCGCGGCGGCGACGCGTGCGGCACGGCCGAGCTGAATCGTTCGTCGTTCATCGCCTGGATCGATTGCCGGCTATGAAGTACGCGCTGCTGTCCTTGGCACTACTGGCAGTCGCCGGCTGCAACGAGAAGAGCACCCAGCCCGTGGCTTCGTCGCGCTACGAGGCGGTCAAGGCCATCTCCGATCCGGCCGCGCGCTGGTGCGACACTTCGTTCACCGGAGTTGCTCCCCGCTTGACCCTGCCACCGCTGGCCGCCGCAAAGCCCGGCGCCATTCCGGCGGCGCTGCCCAAGGGCAAGCGCGTATGGGTGAATCTGTGGGCAACGTGGTGCCAGCCGTGCCTGCGCGAGATGCCGCTCTTGCTCAAATGGCGGGACGATCTGCGCAAAGATGGCGTCGACGTGGACCTGCTGTTCTTGTCGCTCGACGAAGATGCGGACGCGTTCGACACCTTCCTGGCCCAGCGCAAAGATCTCGCGACCGCCAAGGTCGCGCGCGTGGCCTCCCAGCGCGACTACGAACAATGGGCCAAGGCCTTCATCAAAGATCCATCTACGCCCATTCCCATCCACATGCTCGCCACCGCCGACGGCAGCCTGCGCTGTATCCGGACCGGCTCGCTGCGCGAAGGCGACTATCCCGCGGCGAAGTCGGTCCTACGCTAGCGCCAGTCGGAAGTGTTCCCACGCTGCAAGTCAGGGTTGTGCCTATCGTCTTTGGCTGGCGATCACATCGACTGCGCCCAAGCCGAGGGAAGCGATCTGGTTTCTGATTGCCGCTGCATTGCCTTCAACCAGGATGCGCACACGATCGGGCGCAAGGTACTTCGAGGCCACTAGACGGATGTCTTCTTTGGATACCGCCAGAACGCGAGATAGACGTCGCGACGATTCATCGGCGGGAAAATCGTGGACCGCTATGCCGATAAGTTCGTGCAAGGAAGCATCGAAGGAGTCGCAGGAAGCAAGTGCAAGGCCCAAGTATCGAGCCTTGGCGGTTTCCATCTCGTCGTCGGAAACCAACTCGGTGCGCATCCGTTCGATTTGAGCGAGCGCCTCGCGCAAGGAATCGCCGGTTTTCTCCTGTGAAACCGAGGTTCCCGCAAGAAAAGGAGCTGGCCCTCGCCGTGCCTCGATCATCGATCCTGCCCGATAGGTGTAGCCGAGATCCTCGCGCAATCTACTATTGAGACGGCTGGTGACCATTCCGCCCAAAAGCAGATTCATCAACGCCATCGAGTCGAAATCGGCATCCGTGACTGCCGGGCCGATAGCGGCGATGGTGAGTAGGGACTGTGTTAACGCGGGTCGGTCGATAAGGGTAATCGTGGCGGATGGGGTGGGTGCCGAAGGCGCGGTAGGTGCAGGCGCGCGTGAGCGGGCTGGAGCGCTCTTCTTGGCAAGAGTCGCCTGGACCAAGGCGGACAACTGACCTAGCGCCAGGTCGCCCACCGCAACGACGACAATTTGGTCAGGAGTCACTTGCTCGGCGAGAAACTTCTTGATCTCCTCAGGTCGGATTGCTTCCAGTTCGGGTCGGCTGCCGAAAATCGTAGCGCGATAAGGATGTCCGGGCGGGAAGAGCAGTCTGCCTTGCATGCGATCATTCTCATCCTCGCTTCGCCCCAAGTCCTCGGATACCATCTTGACTAGTCGCTGTCGCTCACGAAGGAAGGCCGTTTCCGTGATGGCGGGCTCCTGGATGATATCCGCCATCACGGGGAATACTTCGGACAGAAGACCAACGGGTACCTTGCTGCCGATCTCGATTGCATCGTACGAGACCCACGTGTGCCACGCAGTCTGGTCAAGCGTGCGCCTGATTTCCTGCTCGACTCGATTCCCGGCCCCCGCCGGCCCTAGCCGGCTGGCCAAGAACGCTACGCCCGGTGGCGCGTCGCCGGCACCGCGACGGACCACGATAGAAACAGCCACAAGGGGAATGTCATGCCGGGGGATGAACAGTATGCGGATCCCATTGGGCAGGCGAGCTTCCTCCACAGCCCGCGACGGCAACTCAGCGCTTGATTGGGGGCTGGGGGCCTGGTTCCGAAAGGATTCGTTATCGCTCCGCCGATCCCAGGGCAGGACCGGATAGCTTGCACGATGCGATGCTGGTGCGAGGCACCCAGAAACCAACACGAGTGCGAGCCCGAAGAGCGGAGTCCTCATCGAACCTCCAGCAGGCGGCCGCCCGGGGGTGCCTTGGGATCCGCCGAAATGAAGGCCACCACCCGGGGATGGCGTGGCAGCTGCCAATTCATGGTGGCCTGAAGATCTTCCGGTCGTATGAATCGATATCGGTCGATCTCTTCAGAGAAGTATCCCGGATTGTGCACAAGCAGATTGTAGCTGTTGAGCTTGGCGGCTCTTCCCGAGGTCGTATCGGTACGCAGAAAAACATCCGTGAGAAACTTGCTGCTCGCAGCTTCGGTCCAAGCGTACCCGAGCCGACCTGTTCTGAGGCGCTGCAACTCGGTGTCGATTACGCCCAATGCGGATTCGTGGCTGATTCCCTTGCGCAATTTTGCCACCACCAGGAAAACGCTGGCCTCTTTTTGGGAGTATTGCCGCGCCCACACCCAAGATGCCAGAGGCTCCACGGACATCATTGCGTGCGGAAGCGTGGCCTGGCGAAGGGTGTAGGCAATCACATCGAGGTCGGCGTCTCCAGCTTCGCCAAAAGCAGGCGTGGGCCAAGCGATCATTACGGCGTTCAGCGGGACGGCTGCGGCTATTCGCAGGAACTTGTCTCCGCCGAGTGCTACGGCCGGAGCAGGTTGGGAGGAGGGCGGTTTCCCAGGTCTGATCGACCCGAAGTAGCGATCGACAAGCGCCACAGTCTTGGCCAAGTCGAAATCGCCGGACAACGTCAGGCTGGCGTTGTTCGGGATGTAGTAGGTCTGCCCAAATTGCCTGATATCGTCGAGGGTGATGGTGTTGATTTCGCTTCGGTCCCGACCGCCGTGGTAGGGATGGCTAGCCGGAAAGAGCTGGGCGGAAACGAAATCAGTCACGCCGCCGTAATCGGCATCCTCAAAACGCTGTACCACCTCGTTCGCGACCGCAGAGCGGGCCTGATCGAGCTTGTGCTGGTTCAAGGAATCGGCCAGGAATCCCATACGGTCGCTCTCCAGCCACAGCGCGACTTCGAGTTGATTGGCCGGCACGGTTTCCCAATACACCGTGCTATCCGCCGCAGTTCGTGCGTTGAAGCTGAATGCCCCCGCTTTCTCCAGCGTGCGAGACACTGTTCCTTCGGCCACATGGGCGGATCCCAAATACATAAGGTGTTCATAGAGGTGGGCAAGAGACGTCTTGCCCGGCGGATCATCTTTCCAGCCAACACGATAGGCCAGGTTGATGGCCACGATGGGAGTGCGGTGATCTTCGTTCAGCACGATCTCCAGGCCATTGTCGAGCCGCACGGTCTGATAGGGAACGTGGATGGAAAAAAGATCCTCCGGCCCTGAGATCAAATAGCGCCCTTGGCCCGAGCAGGTGCTTCCCGCCAGCGCAAGGATGAGCAACGCGAACTGCGTCCGCGCGGCGGGCGAGGAACGAACCGGCTTTTCTCCGGGCGCGCCTGGATGTCTGAGAGAAAACAAGTTCCATTCTATAGGATTGCCGGCATCGTGAATAGGTGGGCATCCAGGGGTGGGCATCAAGAGGGCAGGGTGAGTGCCTGCCGCAAACAAACCCAGTTGCGGCTCGGCACTGGTCTTTACGAATGGAGTAAAGATCCTTTGCGCCGAATGCATCTTGGCTACTGAAGTCCGCTGGAAAAGAACGCAATTCCGTCCCATTGGGTTGGCATCGATGATGCAGTTCCTTGGGTCATGAGCAGAATCACCACCTTCCTCGCAGCATGCTTCCTGGTTGGGTCCATCTCCACAACTACGCGAGCCGAAAGCTACGCTCGGCAGGCGGCGGCCTTGCGCGCATCTCCGACCGTGGCGGCAAAAATCGTCGACCGGGTGGACGCCAACCAAACACTACTGGTCGAGGAATCGAAGAACGGCTGGACTCGCGTGCGCATGGGGGTCGATGTGAGGGGGTGGCTCCCCAGCGAACTCATCTCGGACACCTGGATCAAGGTCTGGAAACGCGAGCGCAAGCTGTTCTTGATGAAAGGCGATGCGGTGGAACGCACCTTCCGCGTGGCCCTGGGCAGCCAGAATCCAACCGGCCAGAAGGTGAAGCGCGGCGACGGTGCGACGCCCGAGGGTCGCTATTTCATCGCCGAGGTGGATGAAGCGCCCGAATCCGGCCGCTACGGCGCTCGATCCATGCGTTTGTCCTACCCGTCGGTCGACGACGCGCGCCGGGGCCTGCACGATCACCTCATCGACAAGGCCACCTACCTCAGCATCGTGCGCGCCGTACGCGCTGGCGATGTGCCGCCGCAACACACGGCGCTTGGCGGCTCCATTCGTATCCACGGCGGCGGGTCGAAGCACGACTGGACGCTCGGTTGCATCGCCCTCGACGACGAGGATGTGATCGCGCTTTTTGCCGAGGCTGGCAAGGGCACGCGCGTGGACGTCTTTGCCTCGGCCGAGGACGAGGCCCGGCTGGGCAAAACCGATTTCGTGCCCAGCACTGTTCTTGCCGCGGCCAAGAGCCTGACGCTGAAACCGGCGCTCTACACGACGGCGGCCATGAATGTCATCCCCATGGATTTTCCCGGCGGCGACATATCCGCCGATCAGGCCGTGTGCACGGACATCGTGGTGCGTGCCCTACGCCCGGCTGGTCTCGACCTGCAGGCTCTTGTTTTCGAAGATCGCAACCTCCATCCCGAGCGCTACCCAGGCAAGCGCGAGGCTCCGCGGCCCTCCATCGACCACCGCCGCGTGGGCAACCTGGTCGCGCTCTTGCGTCGCCTGGCCGTCGCTGGCGCCGTCGGAACGCGGGACGGTCTCGCACCGGGCGATGTCGTGGTGTTCGACACCGGCATCGCCAACGGATCGCCTTTCGATCACATCGGCATCGTCGACGACGTGCGGGACGCCGACGGCAACCTGCGCGCCATCAATATCTGGACCGTGGGCCAGCGCACCTCGTCCATGGCTCTCATCGGCAAGGCCTACCCCACCGTGGCCGCGTGGTTCAGGCTGGGACATCCCTACGCGTACCGGTAAGAGGAACGCATCGACGCGACCGGCGCGCGGGCGATGATCGAAGGCTTGGGCAGCCAGAACGGCGCCTTCGCAGACACACGCCCATCGCCGAGGGGACGAGATCATGGTCGGCGACACCTTGCTGCCGACATTGTCTCCTACTTCGACAGCTTGGATCGCACCGAGTTGATGAAGCGCAGTGGCGTCTTATTTGTAAGCATTGAAGCTGCAAGCAACTTCCATGACCCGCTTCGATTCGCCTATGCATAAACTTCCGAAGGGTCGCCTCGCTTATCGGCCAGCGCACTCGGGAACCAGGGTGACGACTTCGTACTGAGAGGCGACGACCAGGACACCCGGCATCTCCGCGATCGCCAATGGGTAGTAGGAGAACGGGATCGTGGGTACGTTGGCGAGGCCGCCATCGACCGCATCCGTATGGACCGCGCGATCGAAGGAAACGGCCGCCAGGGCGTTGGCCCGCGAAAGATAGAAAGTACTCCCGTCGAAGGCCAAAATGGCGCCAGCAGCAGGATCGAGTGGGAGCCGCTTGATCGTAGCGTTACCAGACTCTGCCCCGCGTTCGACCAGAATCATCTCATCGCCGGTCAAGCACACTGTTCGCAAGCCAGATACGCGGCAATCCGTGAATACAGACGTCAGCGAACTCAATGAAACCTGGTCGATGACCCTCATGGACGTGGTGGACCGGTCGATCCAAAGGAAGTCCGCGGCGTAGACGTCGTACTCAACGGTGTGATGCGCTACGATGAGACCAACGTCGCTATGCTCGGGAAAATCCATCGTTAGCCCGATTCCGACATCGGCAGGCAGATCGGCGAGCACAAATACGCGATCTTCGCGTGGCGAGACCGGCAGGCCCGACGGTACAAGAAGCGCGCGATCCCAGCGACGCATTCTTATCTGCTGCGCCTGCCAGGATTCCATAGCGAACAGAGATTCGGACGACCACTGCAAGGTGCTCCACTCGTTGCCGTCCAGTAAGAGCGTTCCCAGGTCTGTGCTCTGACTCCAGGATTTGCCGTCGCGCAAGGCGAGGCCGAGCGGGCCAGTGGATTGCTGAGAGGAACCGACACCCACACGGCCGAGCTGGGGAGGCATTGGCCAGTAGAGGTCACTTGGATCGTCCACCAGGACAGGCGCGGCCGATCCGATGTCGAGACCAATGCCACGCGATCTTCCAATGACTGGACCTCCCGGTTGCATCCAGGCCGGGTGGGCAGGGTCAGACACGTCGATGGAGCGCCACGCGGTTGGACTCCAAGCTCCCAGCGAATGGGCGTCAGGGGCAAAGACAGCGTTGCCCCCGAGCATGGGCAGGCTCAAACGCTTGAGCTTGCCGTTGCTCACCCGAAAAGCGGCCTTGCTGCGCACGTCGAATACGATATCGTCGTTACTGGGTATCCGCCCTGCCGCGATGGAGGAGGTGTCGAGCAGCACTTCGTCGAGCACAGCCCCCTCACCCGAGGGACTGGCATCGCGAAGCTGAAGCCGACGCTGGTAGGTGCCATTCGTCTGCTCATATTTCATGAGCACCAGGGCCTGCTGGGAAGGGATATAGGCCGCACCAAGCAGACCAGATTGATCGATCTCGAGCCATTTCGTCTGATCCGACTCGTTGTAGAGGACAACGGACGAGGCCCCTCTGGCCACGAGGGTCGAACCGACCATGGTCAGGCCAGAATTGGCGCCGAAGGGTCCATTGTTGACGACATAGCCATAGGTATTGGTCACGCTTGGGTCGAACCAGTAGATGCCATCGCCCGTGTTGAAGTAGACGCGCTTGCCGTCGGCGCTGACGGCCAGGCTGCCGCACGTCAGGCCGTTCTTCATGATGGTTTGGACAAGCGTTGGGGCGTCCGGATCCGACAGGTCGTAGAGGAAGATCGATCCGGCCCCCGTGCCGCCAAACGGCGGCCCCGTGCCTGGCAAGTTTTCGCAGACCCAAAGTGTCTTTTGATACCCGGCCAACCCGTTGAGGTTGCCGTCGAAGGGAAGGTGAAAGCTCGGGTGCAGGGATGGTTTGCCACTTTCGTCGACCGTGGCCAGGCTCACCGTCCAGTCGTCGTCACCACCTGCGGAAGCGACATAGCCCGGCCAGCCCGTGTTCAACGCCTTGCTGACCATGCCAGCCAAGGGCTGGTCAACACGCGGATAGTCCGCGCCCAGCACGGTGAGCACATCGTTGGCGATGCTGACGGTATGTATCACGGTCATGGGCGACGCCGGATCGACGAACACGATGCGGCCGTCCCGGGTGGGGACCACGATTCCAGCCTCGGTGCCAAATGAGTCGAGGCGAGCAAGCTCGGTCAAGGAACCATGGCTGGTCGCTCCCGCGATGCAAACCCCGGACTGGCACCTGTCCCCGAGCGTGCACAGATTGCCGTCGCTGCAAGGTGTCCCGTCGGCCACGGAAATATGCGTGCAGGCTATTCCGTCGAAACGGTCGACGGTGCAAGGATCGTTGTCCGAGCATTCCGGAGGCACCGAGGAGCCCGCCTCGTTGCTCGCCGCTTCGGCCGCGTTTGCGTCCACCAAAATCGCAGGCACGACGTCCAGAGGTGCGTCCCTGGCACCATCGTCACCATCGACTGGCGTGTCGTCGACCGCATCAGCCACCTGTTCACGACCAACGTCGGCCGCCGTATCAACGACGGCACGGGCGCCATCTCGAAGCTCGCCTAGGCCATCCTGGCCTGCGGCTTCGGGGCCATGATCCCCGCCTTCGAGAGCGGCCGGCCCGTCGAGCACCGCGTGCACCTCGTAGACTGTCGCAGGATTGTCCGCACCCGAATCCCGAGGTCGAGCCGCGTGCGTGCCACCACAGCCGAGGAAACCAATGACGGTCAGCAGTTGGCATACCACCCGTCGAAACGGCGGAAACACGTCGGTCCGTGAGGGCCAAGGACGGTGCTCGCGGCTATTGGTTGGCATAGGTCAATTGGAGAAAGGCGGCGGCGGCGGAAGCGGCATGCATATTGGGCACCCAGCGTGCGAGGTGCCAAAGACGAAGGTTCCGGCCGGGCAGGTTGTCTGCGTGCACACACAGCTCATACCTGAACACACCACTTCGGCCACGTTGCCTGCATCATAGGACGATCCGGCATCGATCCCCTGGGCATCAAGAGCCCGCGCCTCTGTCCCACCGTCATCCGAAGTGGGAGGTGCGTCGTCTGCACAAGAATCCGAATCCACCTGGAAGCCAATGGAGCTGTCCAGAGGCGTGCGACAGTCCAGTGGACCGCACTCCCCGGAATCGCCACCACCAATCTGTATCCCGCCCGTTTCACTTTGACCACCTCCGCTTCCCGTCACACCGCCTGAGCTGCCGCCGTCGGCGGCAGTCGAGGCCCCGGCACCACCCGCCGACCTAACGCCGCCGTCCTCGCCACCGCTTGCCCCGCCCTCGGGGCCAGGGGCACCGGCGTCCACCTTGCCTGCATCTGGACTCGATCGCAGACCAGATTGTTGGGAACAGGCGAGGACCACCAGACTGCCCAATCCCAGTGCTCGCAAGTCTGCGAAAGCTTTGCGCATCGTAGCCTCTTTGTTGCAATCGTATCACCAAGCGACCCTCGTACAGGCGTCAGCTTGGACACCGACGAGCACGCGCCGATTGCTTCCGGCGACGGCGAAGAGCGACGAGCGCTACGAGACCCGCGAGTGTGAAAGCAGCGCTGCTGTCCGAGGTACCGCCGTTCAGATTGCACGAGCAGCCAGACGACCCCGCTGAACTCGTGCCACCACCGCTGCCCGCAGCGCCGCCGGCTCCACTCATGCCTCCGCTGCCCGACCCGCCTGAGCTGTTCGCACCGCCCGTATTGCTTGCGCCGCCGCTGCCCGCCGCGCTTACGCCGCCAATCGCGCCGCCGGAGCCGGTGGTACCGCCGGTTTCGCTCATGCCACCGCTCCCGGTCGCGCCGCCGGAGCCGGTCGCACCGCCGGAGCCGGTCGCACCGCCGGAGCCGCTGTCGGCGCCTGCGTCGGTAGCCGGCACCTGCGATTCGAAATAATTGCCACTGACCAGGGTCGTGATCGAACTCGGAGGCAGCGTGATGCTGCCCGCAGTGACGGTGCCCAGATCGACCGCGTTCTCGCTTGCCGAAGTGCGAATCGCCTTGTACGACGACGGCAAATTGTTGCCCGCGAGGGTCAGCGGCGTCGCAATTGTTCCCGTGTTGATGGCGACAATGGTGAAAGCCCCCATTTGCGTGTTGTCAAAGGCCACGGCCAGGACGTTGGCGTCGCTGCTCTTGGCATCCACCATCTGCGCGCCCGGGCGGATGTAACGATAATATTGCTTCGAAACATAGTAGTTCTTCCCGGGGTTGTCGGGACCTGCCATGAGATCATTTTCATTCAAGTCCGCGGGCGTGGTGCCGCCGCTTCCCTGCGAGTAGAGCCACGCCGTCATGTGCCCGTAGTACAGGCCGGCGTAGATCGCTTGCGCCAGATCGAAGGCTCCGGAGCAAGTGCTGATCGCATTCGACGTGCAGGGGCCGCCCGTCCAGGTGTGGTTGTAGCCTGATGTTTCGGTCACCCAGAGCGACTTGTTCGTGGATGCCGTCGCAGCTCGATAGGAAGTCGAGTACGCTGCGAGGTTGCTCGTGGTCATCGGCGTGAAGCCGTCCACGTAGCTATGCACGGCGAATTTGTCGATCGCCGAGAGTGCCCCCGAATTGTTCATAATCGCCGCAGTATAGGAGGAGTCCGGATCGAAGTCGGTGCCACTGCTGCCCGCATTGCACTCCATACCGAGCATGTTCTCCGGGCCAAAGAGCCTCACGCCCGGGAACGACGCCTTGACCATCGGCCCGACCTCGGAGAGGTGCTGCGCGTACTGCTCTGGCCCGTAGTAACAGGAATTCCCCTGCCAAAGCATCGGCTCGTTCTGCATGCTAAGGCCGTACACATCGACGCCGATGTCCTTGTACATCTGCAAACCGGCGACCAGCCAGCCCGCGAAGGAATTGACCATCGTGGGATCGAGGATGTTGCCGCCCGTGGTGTCAGTCGGTCGTATCAACGGCGTATAGCAGGTGCCCCAGTCCGGCTTGCCGTTGGTGGCGACAACGCACTTGTAGTCGGCCGGCGGCGACCAAACACCGAGCAACGTCTTGAGCGGCACTTTGCTCGCGTTCGCAGCGGCGTAGAGCGACTGCACCACGGTTTTTTGCACGTTCCACTGCGTGTCCTGAGGCGCGTCCGCCGTCGCCGTCGGGTAGTACTGGTTGCGCCACATGGTGATGCCCAAGTCGTCAATCACCATCTGGCTCCACGTCGTATTGAGCACTGTGGCTTGCTTCTGCCACGCGTCGGCCGCTCCGAAGAATCCAAAGCCTTCGATGCTCTGGTACTTCGTGGCGCGATCGATGGTGACATCCGCCGATGCGACGGGAGCGATCAAACAGATGGCGAGGCCCGCTGTGACACCTAAGAGATACGCATTCTTCATGGAGCTTCCTTTGGCAATCGAGTCCAGCAAGACCGAGATGCGTCGGAGTTTGGTCCATTAGTGTACTGCGGACCGCTGGTACACGTCCACCCCTTCGCGTTCGGTCCCAAGGAAAGGATCTGATCACCAGTGCCAGACCTTTCCCCGGGCAGAGGCGCCGAGCGCAGGAGCGGTGGTCGGCTATCTGGACCGTAGGCCAGCGCACTTCGTCCATGGCTCTCATCGGCAAGTCCGACCCCACCGTGGCCGCGTGGTTCAGGCTAGGACATCCCTATGCCTACCGGTAAGATGAATGCATGCCAGCTCTGCTCGCCCTGTTTGGACCCAAGCAAGGACTGCGTATTCCCCTCACCGGGCGGCTGACACTGGGCCGAGGCCTCACGGCCGACTTGCAGCTGGTGGACGGTAAGGTTTCGCGCGAGCATTGTCGCATCGACGCGACCGGCGCGCGGGCGATGATCGAAGACTTGGGCAGCCAGAACGGCACCTACGTCAACGGCGAGGTCATCAGCAGACCGACACCCATCGGCGAAGGCGACGAGATCATGGTCGGCGACACCTTACTGCTGGTCGCCGGCGATCAGATCGAGGTGGCCAACGCGCGCTATGGCGCTGGCACGCTGCTCGTCTCGCCGCAAGGACGCGCGAGCACGGCCGCAAATCCCGGCGCGCCTCTTCCCGCACAGACCGGCAAAGACGGCATGCGTGGTCTCGGCGCGCTCGCGGCACGCTTGGCGACAGCGGGCAATGAAGAGGACGCCGCCACGGAGGTGCTCGATGCAGTCGAGAGCGAGCTTGCGCCCAAGCGCGCGACGCTGCTCCTGCGGGTGTGGCAGGGGCAGGGCGGCCCCCACAAAGAGCGCGTCGTGGCACTGGCCACGCGCGGGGAGGGCGCCGTGGTTTCGATTTCGCGCACCCTGCTCGAACGGGCCGCCACAGCGCAACGGGGCGTTCTGGTCGAGGACGCCATGGACAGCCGCGAGCTGCGCGGCGTGCGCAGCGTGGTTCTGCACAGCCTGCGCTCGGTGATGGTGGTGCCCTGGGGCCCGCGCGGGGATGGGTCGCATGGCGATGGGCCGCGCGGATTCATTCACGTGGATCGCGCCCCCGAGCGCCCGTTCACGTCGGCGGATCTGGTCTGGCTGGAGGCCGTGGGCCACCTCGTGACCTTGCGCCTGGGCGAACGTCCAGAACCCGCACCGGTTGCAATCTCAGAAGGACCCGTCGGTGCGAGTCCCGCCTTCGTCGCGGCACTCCGCCTCGCCACGTCGGCGGCGCGCGTGGATTCCACGGTGCTTCTCCTGGGCGAAACCGGGACCGGCAAGGAAGAAGTCGCCCGCCTCATTCACAACCGCAGCCCGCGCAATCGCGGACCGTTCGTGGCCATCAACTGCGGCGCCTTGGCCGAGAGCCTGGCGGAAAGCGAACTCTTCGGTCATGAGAAGGGCGCCTTCACCGGTGCCACGGTTACTCGCCTGGGCGCCTTCGAGTCCGCCGACGGCGGAACCCTGTTTCTCGACGAGATCGGCGATCTCTCGCCTGCGCTGCAAGTAAAGCTTCTGCGCGTGCTGCAGGAGCGCGCGGTGGTGCGAGTCGGGGCCAGTTTGCCCAGGCAAGTGGACGTGCGCATCGTGGCGGCCACGCACCGCGATCTCGTCGACGATGTCAAGCAGGGGCTCTTTCGCGAAGACCTCTTTTTTCGCATCAATGTTCTGGCCATCACCTTGCCGCCGCTGCGCGAGCGGCGCGACGACGTTCCGATCTTGGCGCGCGTGCTCTTGGAGCGCGTGGCCGGACGTTTGGGCTTGCGCTCGCCGGGCCTGACCCCGGAGGCCGAGGCCGCACTCGCCGCCTGGGAATATCCAGGCAACGTGCGCGAGCTTTCCAATGTGCTCGAACGCATGCTGGTTCTACGCGATCCGCGCGACCCTGGCGCCATCGATCGCGACGACGTGATGGCCGGGCTTGGCCGTGCCATGCGCGCGCCCGCCAGTCCCGTGGTGGCTGCCAGCCAGGATGCCCACGAAGGCAAGCTCGCCGACGCGGTGGCGCGACTTGAAAAGGGAAAAGTTGAGGCCGCCCTTCGTCGGGCCCGCGGCGTGAAGAGCCACGCCGCGCGGATTCTCGGCATCAGCCGGCCCACGCTCGACAAGAAGATCGCGGATTTCGCCATCGACATCTGGGCCAAAGAGTCAGGCGAGGCGTAGCCCGGTTGGTGTAAGGACACCTTACCCATTGGAAACCGCCTTGGATCGAGGCGGAAAGATTCCGCCGGAAAGGCGCCACTTGTTGCCTGCCTCCGTGCTGGCCCCACTTTTGCGAAGGCAAGGTGGCGGAGGTGCCCAATGAAAACGACCCTGGCTTCGCTGTCCCTTCTCGCCGTGCTCGCTTGTGTTCCGCTCTTGTTCGTTCATCGCCGTGCCACGGCCCAGACGCCGGCCGCGGGGCCGGCGCTGGCAGCGCTGGAATTGACCGGCCCCTACGTGTACCAGAACCTTGCGGTGTTCGCGGTGCATGACCGCAACACCGCCAACCACCAGGAAATCTTGACCCTGGAAGAGGGCTTGGCCAAGAAGGTCGTCACCATCGAAGAGGTCGGTCAGGTGAACCGGCTCGTGGCCAGCAACAAGGGAAAGAGCGGCGTGTACTTGCAGTCAGGCGACATTGTTAAGGGCGGGCAACAGGATCGCGTGCTTCAGCACGACACGCTGTTGCCGCCAGGCAGTCGCAAGGTGCCGCTCGATGTGTTCTGCGTGGAATCGGGCCGTTGGCACGGTCGCGGCGGCGAACCCGTGCGCCACTTCGCCTCGTCGAATGCCAGTTTGATTACCAAGCGGCAGAAGATGGCGGTGAAGGTGGCTGGCAACCAGGGCGCGGTCTGGGAATCGGTCGCTGCCGCTCAGGCCGACATCGGCGGCAAACTGGGCCATTCCGTGCGGTCGCCCGATTCTGCCACCAGCTTGCAACTGAGCTTGGAAGACAAGAAGCTAGGCGAAACCGTCGACGAATACGTGCGCAATATCGAGAAACAGATTCCACAGCAAAGCGACGTGGTTGGCTACGCCGTGGCCGTCAATGGCAACGTGGACAGTGTGGACGTGTTCGCATCGCCGAATCTCTTCGGCAAGATGAAGGGCAAGTTGCTCAAGGCCAGCGCCGCCGAGGCGGTCGCAAGCAAAGGAGACAAGCCGGTCGAAACGCCCGATGCCAAAGCTGTTCGCGCCCTGATCAGCGACGCCGAGTCCGGCGCCGCCAAGTCGGAAAAGCAGAACCTGCGCACCAAGGTCACACGCAAGGAAACCAACCGCAACGTGGTCTTCACCACCGACGACCCGCTGGTCCCCGCCAAGCCATTGCACAAGAGCTACATGGCGAAGTAGGGAATGCGCTACCATTTCGCTAGGGAGGTCTTCATGAAAACAGGAAACAAGATTTGGACTTTCTAGCTTGCGCTTGGGCTCGTGGCCGTGGGCATGCCGGTGACGGCCATGGTGGGCGGTGGCGCGGGAAAGAACTACTACCAATCCTATTCGTACTACGGCCGCTCCAGCGCCGACCTAGTGGTGCGGCCAGATGTTATCCTCATCAACTTCACGTTGAAGAAGCTCACCGACGATCCCGAGGCCGGCCTCAGCGCTATCCAGGCGTATGTGGACGAACTCAAGAAGCGCTATCAGGCGGCCTCGGAAAACGCGGAAATAGAAACGCACAATCTGAGCGTTCGTGCCGCGCCGGAGAAGCAAAACGCAAACCTGCAAGAAGTACTGGTTTCCGGGGCCATCGAGCTTCCTCTTTCGGCCGAGTGGGACTACTGGAAGCGCGCGCATTTGCTGGTTTCGTTGGTTCAGATCGCGAAAACCGTGGCCACGCAGCAGAAGGACGCCAAGAAGGCCATCCTCGCCCAAATCGCCGAACCCACGGCGCTGCTCAAGAACCCGGAAGCGTTTCGAGCCGAGCTGATTCGCCTGTGGCTGGAGCAGGTGCGCACGTTTTCGAAGGCCGCCCAGTCGCAGGCCGCGCCGCTAGAAATCCTGCAATGCGAGCCCCCCCGCAAGGTCAACCAGCAGCACATCTCCCTCGAAGAGGTCGGCCTGTCGCTGGCGCTGAGTTGCCGACTGGATTTTCCCAAGGGGAGGTAAGGCGATTCCCTCGGATTCCGCAATCGTTTGCTTCCCTGATGCTGGCGTTCGCGGCGACCCTTGCACGCTTACGCGAGGGATTCATGCACGATGGTGGTCAGTTCGTCATCGGTGAGGACGATGGGATTTCCGCGCATACTGCTGGCGACTTTGGCCTTTGCGACCAGTAGGGGAACGTCGTTTGGCTGTACGCCGAACGCGGAGAGCTTGGGGATCCCGAGGGCAGTGGTTAGCTCCGCTGTCCAGGCCACAGCATTCCCGCCCCCGGCGAGCAGATCATTGAGTTCACCATAGCGAGCGAGAACTGGGCTCTGTGGGCAGCGTTCGCGCAGCGCCAGGATGTTCGCGCGCATGACCGCGGGAAGTAGGGCGGCGCACACGGCGCCGTGCGGGGCCTTCCACATTCCGCCGAGAGGAGCGGCGAATCCGTGCACGGCCCCGAGTCCGGAATTGGCCAGGCAAAGGCCACCAAACAAGCTTGCGACGGCTAGGTCTTCCCGGTGCTCCGCGGTCAGGCCTTGCTCAAAGCCAGGGCGCAGCGAACGGGCGGTACGGCGCATGCCTTCTTTGGCCAGGGCGAGAGTGAAAACATTCGCGCGTATCGACACGAAGGATTCGAGCAGATGGGAAAGGGCGTCGAGACCCGTCGGTGCCAGGATGGCCTTGGGCATGCCGTCGAGCAGATCGGGATCGATCAAGGCCAGTATCGGCAACAGGTGCGGGCTGCGCAGGCTGGCCTTCACCTTGGCCTCGGGCGAGGCGAGCACGGAATTCTTGGTCACCTCGGCGCCCGTGCCCGCGGTCGTGGGAATCGCGATGCAAGGCAATCCGAGTTGCGGCAAAGGTTGCGCCTTGCCGACGATTTCCATGTAGTCGAGGAGATCGCCGGGGTTGCCGGCCAGCGCGGCGATGGCCTTGCCGGCGTCGATGGCACTGCCGCCTCCGAACGCAAGCACGGCGTCGCACTTCTCGCGGATTGTCAGGGCACGGCCTTCATTCACCATGTCGAGCGTGGGCTCGCCAGGAATAGCGTGCGTTACCGTCGGCAGTTTCAAACCGGCGCGAAAGCTTTCGCTCCGCTGCGCGGATCGTCCGCTGACCAATAGCACCCGCTTTGCCCCGAGAGCTCTCAGGGCCGGGCCCGCCTGCGCGCTCACGCCAGCGCCGAAAACGATCCGGCCGGGTGCGGCCAGCTCAAATGAGATTCCGGCCATCGAGTTTCCAAGTCGCGGCCGGGGTCACGGTCACATAAGACTTGTTCGTGCGCGGCTCGGCCATCATGGGCGCCACCGCGTCCCGCCAAGTTTGATAGTGCGTCGTCTGCTTGTGGGCTGCGGCACCCTCCTGCCCACGGTAGACCTCGAACAGCACGAAGCGCGTGGGATCTGCCGTCTCTTGCATGAGATCGAAGCGAATCACCCCCGGCTCTTGAATGCTGGCAGCAGCATTCGCCAGGCTGGCGGCACGAAACGCCTCGACCGATTCGGACAGCACGTGAACGTTGACCACAACTGCGAGGTACGAGTCTGGCATGGGCGAAACCATACCATGGCACGGTGGACGCGTATCTTCACCACAGTTCCGCCGAGAGTGCAGAGGCATATCTTTCGCTTCACCTGCGTGCGACAATAACGCCCGGGAGGTTCCATGCAGCGCTTCGCCTTCGTGGTCGTCACGGCATTCATCACAAGTGGAGTCGGATGCTCGAACGGAGGGACCGCCGATGGAGCGGTTGGCACTACGGCCAGCGACGGCGGCAGCGGCATGGTTACGTCCATCAGCAAAGATGGTGTGACCTGGACCTTCGCCGCGCCGGTGCTCGCGGGCCAGTTCGTGACTGGCGACTATTGGATCCTGGGCCCGGCGACCGTGAATGCCATCAGCCCCGCGCCGACCGGCGCCACTCCGTTCATGAATGGATCGGTCCTGAATCTCCCGACCGCCAACGGCAAGAGCGGCTTCGACTCGCGGCTCAACGACGGCACGGACGAGTCGTGGTGGTTCGACGCGAGCTTTCGCTCGTATCCGCCGGTGTCGCTCAAGGCGGGCGACGCCCTGGTGTCCAGCGTCAGTCTCGCCACCCCGGCGTCGCTGCCCGAAGTGATGCGGGCGAGCGACAAGAGCTGTAGCCCGGTGAAAAGCGTTTCGGTCCTGACGGTCCTGTCGGCCGCTCCGTCGGCGGACGCGCTGCGACCCTCCTACTGCGACCGCAGCCAAGCCTTGGTTCGCGCGAGTGCGCTGCGCCGCGATCTTTTGCCTTCGCACCCCGCGCCCAATGCGAAGGGCACGCCCACTCTGGCGCAACTCGAGGCGCTCTTTCGGCGTCCGTGGATCGACACCAATGCCTTTCTGTTCGACGCGCCCGCCGAATACATGCCCAGTTATGGCCAGCACGTGGCGTTCGCAGTCAGCTATGCCAGCCTGCTCTTGCTGCTCGATTTCGCCCCCGCGGACAAGGAGCCGCTCACCAATTACCTCGTGCAATACGGGATCGATCTCTACGGCTGCGTGAAGGCGGGCTACGGTTGGCCCGCATTCGGCGGACATCGCAGCGGGCGCAAGTTGCCCATCTTGGTGGCCGGACTTCTCCTGCAAGACGATGGGATGAAGAATGTCTCGGCGACCTACCCCAACCAATTCGGCGAGGACATGCAAACGGTCTACGTCAACCAGATCCCGGGCGGCTACGCCAAGGCCTGGCAAGGCGCGACAGTGATTTACGGCGGGCACTACGGCGTGGATCAGACGAGTGGCACGCCCACCGATATGAGCAGCAACGGGCTCTATGCCCCCTACGAACAACTGCAGCCCAGGGACTGGCAGCTCTTGACCCCACCGGGCGAGCAGCTCGGGGAAGCGTACAGGCGCTGCTGTACCTCGGTCGCGTGGGTGGGCGAGGCACTGGCTGCGCGCATGCTTGGCGCCAAGGACACGTGGAACCATCCCGCCTTCTTCGACTACGTCGACCGCTGGATGACCGAGGATGATACGCAGGCGGTGGCCGATATCAAGTCGCAGTCCGGGTTCGACTACAGCTCGGATTGGGAGCGCCAGGGCCAGACCGCGGCGTGGCTGCAAGGCGAGTTTCCGCAATACAGCTTCATTGACGACATGTGGAAGGCCTATCGGAACTAGCACGACGTCTATAGGTCGTGCGCTCTCGCAGAGGCAGGGCGCGGAGCCTTCGTCGGTCGCGGTGTCGGCGCAAGTGGAGCGGTCAGTGCCGTCGCGTTGGCCGGGCCGGTGGCTTCCGCGGGCTCGATACGGTCAACCAAGATTTGGTCCGTGAGGCCGCTGGCACGAAGGTGCTGGCCAGCGACCATGCCGATTCCTGGATTGGCGAGCGGCCCTTGGATCACCACCATGCCCTTGTGCAGCCAGACTTCAAGAAGCTGTTCCGCGGGTGTCCATGCCAAGTCGAATGCGGTGCCGGCGGCAGTCGCCAGATACGGTCCAGCGTCGACCAACCAACGGGCATCGTGCAAGGAGACGAAGTGCGTGCGCAATCTGCCGCGGTCGAGGTGCACTCGGGCACCGTGGTCACCGACTTCGCTCACGCTGGCGCGCGCACTTGCTTCGAGCACGACCGAAGATCCGTCGGAGAAGTCGATACGGCTCGCGGGCCAGGATGTCTCGCCACTGGCGACGGATGAGGCACCGCTCGTGATTCTGAACGACAGACTCGCGCGGCTATGCCTGTGCGCCAGGATGAACGGCACGAAGAGAGCGGCGGAAAGGCCAAGAACGAGGGCAAGGAGGCGAAGCGGCCGCCACGGCCTGCGCGAAGCCATGGTGTTTGCGAGACGATCGAATCCCTCTTGTTCGTGCGACGACAGATCGCCGCTGAATGTCGACTGGGCCAGGGAGACAAGCTTGTCGACCGCGCGCGTGGGCGTCCGGCTCCTGTCGCTCATGGCAATTCCATGCACTCGCACACGGAAAAGCCGACCAGCGTAGGATCCTTTTCCACCTGGTGTTCGATGCGGGCGCGGGCGCGGGCGATGCGTCGCCTGATGGAGGCCAAGGACAGGTCGAGAGCGCAGGCCACCTCGGATAGCTCCATGCCTTCTAGGCAGCGAAGCACGAAGACCATCCGATCCTTGCTGCCCAGCTTGTCCAGAATCCCATAGAAACTCGCGAGTGCTTGCCGTGCCTCGGGATCGGGATGGGAAATGCGCTGGTTGGCTTCGCCAGAGTCCCCCAGGCCGAGCCAGCGCCGACCCCGACGTCGCCGCAATTCCTTGCATATTGTCCAATGGGTGATGGAGATAATGAAGGCGGGCAGCGCCCTGGGTTCGCGCAGGGTGGAGACGCGGCGAAAGAAATCGAGGAAGATTCGCTGTACCAGATTCTCGATGTCGCCGCTTTGCCCCAGGGAGCGCCGCACGATGCGATGGACCTTTCCTGCGAAACGCTGCCAAATCACGCGCGGCGCACGCACATCGCCCGCCCGCAAGGCAAACACCAGGGCGGTGTCGTCGGCGCGCAATAGATCGGTGGCCGGCAACACCAAGATCTTGGCATTGGGCCTGGCTTGGGACATCAAGTCGCCGTGCATCGCTTGTCTTCAAACAGTGGCCGAAGGCGGCTGATTGGCTCACGGAAAGCGACGGCAGAGCGCGCGAGCGCAGGCGGGCTTTGCCCGACTGCACTCACCGCGGGAGTTCGAAAGAACCCTCCCAGGGTTCTTTCTTGGAAGCGCGCGAGCGCAGGCGGGCTTTGCCCGACTGCACTCACCGCGGGAGTTCGAAAGAACCCTCCCAGGGTTCTTTCTTGGAAGCGCGCGAGCGCAGGCGGGCTTTGCCCGACTGCACTCACCGCGGGAGTTCGAAAGAACCCTCCCAGGGTTCTTTCTTGGAATGGCGGACGGCGATAATCTAGTTATCGCTATTGGCCACCATGGGCCTGACAACTTCCGACCGGATAGGGATGCGTTTCCGTGTTTTCATCCCTGGCACCCGCAAGCTCGCCAAGCGTGTTTCCACCAGATGATGGAAGAGGAATGCGGCAGCGATGCTCAGGCCCCACGCGATGGCCATGCCAAGCAGGGCCATCCACGGATCGGGAGGCAGTCCATGGGACCACCACGCGTTGATGACCAGGCAGATGGGAAAGTGAATCAGGAAGAGACTGTAGGTGACGAGCCCGAGCCGCTGCAACGGGCGGATGCTGGAAAATCGAGCCAGCCAAGCCTGACCCTGCACCAGCACCAACAGCGCTGCCGTCGCGGTGGCCAAGGCGAGACGTGAGCGGAAATCCGCGTGCAGTGAAAGCGCAACGGCTGCGAGGTATCCCCAGAAGACGCCTTTGCCGACGCTGCCGTCCCTGGTCCACGCCGCCAGCATTCCGAGCATGTAGCTAGTCAGAAAGTAGATACCGAAGCGGTCGAAGTCTGGCGATCGATTCCAGAAAAAAGCCGACACAAGTCCCATGGCCAGGAGTGTCCAGCGCGCGAGCGCGTAGCCACGCTGAGGCGAGAGGCGACACGTAACCGCGTGAACGAGACTTACGAGAGCGACCAGCTGCAGATCGATGGCCACGTACCAGATCCCGGCGGTGAGCGACTCGTAACCCAGAATTTTGTGTAGCAGGAACACGTGGGCCACCAGCTGTCCCGGTGTGGGACTGGCCGAGATGGACGGATGCTCCATCAAGGAACGCGCGATCTCGTTGGCCACCAGGGCTACGCCCAGAGCCACGAGATAGGGCAATCCGATGCGAAAATAGCGCTCCACCACCATGCCAACGAAGGCACGCGGGCGTGCGGGAGAACGACGTGCCAAGCTGCCGGCTAGGCAGTATCCCCCTGTGACGAAGAAGATCTGCACGGCGAGGCGTCCATATTGGTACAGCCAGTCGATGGGTCCTGCGGCGATCGGATAGGCGTGGTCGGACAGCGGCCCGTAAAACGCGAGATGGTGCAGGACTATCACCTGCGCGGCAAGAATGCGCAGCAGATCGATGAATGCGAAACGCGAAACGTGCGGCATGGGTGCTACTTGAGACTCGGGCGGACAATGGCACGGGCACCTTGATTCGCCTACAAAAAAATCCGGCGCAAGATGTTGGGCCGCACCTGTTTGCGGGCGAATCTCCGGGCCGACTCAGTATGGTTTCTGACCACTGATGTTCCCGCCCGGCGAGTAGTCGCACAGGATGGTGTTGCTGTACTTGACGGCCGGACAAGTGACGATGGCGCAGCCGATGCGAACGCTGGCGCGCCACACGACCTGGGTGTAGTGGCCCGCGTTGCCACTGTTGGTCGCATAGTCGTATGAGGACGCTTCACCCATCCACAGGGCGACCGCGGCGGTGGGCGTGGCCGCGGCTCCTTGCATGGCATAGATGTTCTCGCCGACGTAGCCACTGCCACCCAGGGCGACGTAGTCCGAGGATCGATTGGCATTGTGATCGACCAAGCTGCCCGCGGCGGATTGGCACTTCACCAAATAGTTGTAGGCCGAGTCGGCCAGGATGGGATCCCAGCTGACGGGCGGCAGTGCTGGTGAAGGCGGCGGGTTCAGCGCTCCGCTTCGGGCATTGTTGTGAGCGCTGACGAATTCGCTGATCAGTGCTTGGCTGAGTGGATTGCTGTGGGCGCCCGAGCCTCCATCCGTGCCGGTGGAGCCACCGGTGACAACGGATTGCCCACCCGTGCTAGTCGCACCCGACTTTCCGCCGCTCCCAATCGCGCCACCCGTGGCGCCAGGTCTTCCACCGCTACCCGGCGCGCCGCCGGTAACAGCAGCGCCACCTGTGCCGGTGGATTGCCCGCCGGAACCCAGTCCACCCGTGCCGGTTGCTCCACCCGTGGCTGCGAATTGTCCTCCGGATCCGGCCGCGCCTCCGGCTGCGCCGCCAGTGTCGCTAGAGCTGCCGCCCGAACTCGTGGTCCCGCCTGCGCCGCCTTCCCCCTGGGGCGCGAGGTTGGTTCCTTTCGAAGTGCAACCAATGCTGATGAACAAAAGAGCAAACGCGACGATTCTGCGCATCGGGAACCTCCGTGGTCGGTCGGGCGGACGCCTCGCTCGATAACTATGCCACGGTTTGCCGATCTTCCTGCGGCGCGAACCTCAAGGTCTTTCCGCAATCCGTACCTCAAGGTCTTTCCGCAATCCGTCGATAAACTAGCTGGTAGTTCTTGCCCGCCGAGGCGTACAATCGTCGAGCGGACTTGGCTGTGTAGTATGAGTGACCACGTACAGCTTTCACTGTCATCCGATGACAGCGCGCCCATCCGTGTGAGCCTCCGCGGCACGAACGCGGGGCGCCCGACCATCGCGGTCCTGATGGACTACATGACCCAATTCGTCGGTTCGTACGAGGCGCAATTCCGTGACGCCTTTCATCTCAAGTGCCGGGAATACGACTTGAACCTCCTCCTTGTCTATGGGGGCATGGTTGATCAACCCTATTTCGGAACCGAAGCATCGGTCGGAATGTTCGATCTTGTGCAACCGACCAACGTGGATGGCGTGGTTCTTATATCGTCGTCGATTGGATCGCAGTGTGGCGTAGAGCGCCTTCGACAATTCGCTGAAAAGTACCATGCGATGCCCGCATGCAGTGTAGGCCTTGAAATATCCGGGATACCCAGCATCGTGGTGGACAATCGAGGGGGCATGGAGGCGGTCGTCGAGCACGTCATTGGCGACCACGGTCACCGGCGCGTGCTCTTTCTTGGAGGACCAACCGAGAACCCCGAGGCCCAGCTGCGCTTGCAAGCCTATCTCGATGTGCTCAAGCGGCACGACATGATCATGGATCCTGCGTTGATGAAGGTTGGCAACTTCCTCCCTCGCGGGGCGCAGCTCGCCATGGAGGAGGTTCTTGCGCAGGACCTGGCCTTCGATGCGGTGATCGCCGCGAACGACGGCATGGCGCTGTCGGCGATTCAGGTGTTGCTCCAACATGGGCGTCGGGTGCCTCGCGATGTGGTCGTGACAGGCTTCGACAATCTGGTCGCGGCCGGTCTGGGAAACCCGCCCTTGACCACGGTGGCGCAACCGTTCGAGGCCATGGCCGACCAAGCCATTCGGGTTCTTCTTGACCAGCGCGCTGGCACAGAGGTGAAGGCGTACTGTGCGTTCCCGACCGATCTTGTCGTGCGGCGATCGTGCGGGTGCGATCGCCGCATTCAAAGGCGGACGCCTGCCAAATCAGAAAAGAGTTCGGTGAACGCGGCCGAGTACCTGCGGCGGCACAGTCAAACCTTTTCGCTCGAGATCGCCGATCGCATGGGCATCCGGGTTCAGCATACCGAGCTCGATGCCACGCGTTTGATGGCAGCACTGCAATCCGAATTCGACGGTGGCAAGGATGCATTCATCCGCGTGGTTGAGGAAATCCTGGAAGAAACCGGCGATGATCGGGCTCACTGTCGGGCTCTTCAAAACGCGCTGGCGTACTTGCGGGAAAATCTTCGCTTCTTGGCAACGCCGGAGATCGAAGATCTTTGGCACGATGCTCGCGATCGCATCCTCGTGACTTTCGTACGAGGCCAGACCCACCACCGTGTCGATCTCGACGATTCTTACTGGCGGCTCATTGAAGCTGGCGAAAAGTTGTCGCACGCCTTCGACCTTGCGGCTCTCAAGGCGAGGTTGATTGAGGTACTGCCTCGGCTGCGTATCCCGACGGCCTTTCTCGCGCAATACATCGAAAGCGCGGCGGATGAACTCGAGGCTTTGATCTGTTTGGTCGATGGCCAGGTCCGCGAGCTGCCAGCGGCAAGGTACCCGGCCCGCGAGCTTTATCCCCGAATGGCCCGGCCCGAGAGTCGCCACACCGCCCTTGTGTTTCCGGTGGACGGAAAGGACCGGCATGTGGGCGTGGCCATCTTCGAATACTTTGGCCAAGCTGTCGGACAGCAGCTACTGCGCAATCAGATCTGCGCCGCTCTCGCGAGTATCAGGCTCCATCACGAGATGGTCGAACAGAAGATGCAGAACGAGCGCAACATCCAAGAGCGCGCGGCCACCCTGAAACGCATGCAATCCCTGAGCGTGCTGGCGGGCGGTGTGGCGCACGATTTGAACAACGCGCTTGGCCCCTTGGTTGCTTTGCCAGACGTGATCTTGAGCGATCTGGAAGAGGCCGGTCTCATGGAATCGCTGCCCAATCTGCGCGCCGATGTGGACAGCATCAAGGCTTCGGCGCTGCGGGCGGCGCAGACTATCAAGGATTTGCTGACCCTCGGCCGTCAGGGCCGAACCAGAAAAGATCCGCTCGATATCGCGCAGATTGTCGCCGGCGCGCTGGAGGGGGAATCGCTGCGCTTCATGAATGAAGCGAATCCACAAGTCAAGGTGACCGTCGATGTCCCCCCGAACCCCATCGTCGTGCGCGCTTCGGAGGCGCACCTGGCGCGTGCGATAAGCAATCTGGTTCGCAATGCGGTGGAGGCGATTTCCGGTGAGGGCGAAGTCGCGGTCAAGCTACGCAGGGTGCGTCTCACTAAGCCGTTCTCAGGCTACGAAACCGTAGATCCGGGCGAGTACGCTGCGGTTTCCGTGACCGACAGCGGGAGCGGGATCCCGGAGCACGATCTCAGTCGCATTTTCGAGCCCTTCTTCAGTCGCAAGCGTGTTGGTGAGCAAAGCGGGAGCGGTCTCGGCCTTGCCATCGTGCACGGGGTGGTCAAGGAGCACGAAGGTTTCGTGGATGTGGCGAGCACCATCGGCGCGGGAACGACCTTTACCTTGTATTTTCCTTGCAGCAAGGGCCTGCTGCAGACCGGCGAATACCACAGCATCGCTCCACGCGGACAGGCCAGAATCCTCATGGTCGACGACGAAGCCATCCAACTGCGCACGGGCTGCCGAATCCTCCAGCATCTCGGCTATCAAGTCGACACCCTGGCCAGCGGCCAGGAGGCGCACGCGCGATTCGTGCGTGCCGCGGCTTCTGGCCAGAGCCCGTACGACCTCTTGATCCTCGATATGATTCTAGGAGAAGACCGGGATGGGCTCGCGATTTTTGAGGAGATCCAGCGGCTGTTCCCAGCACAGAAGGCGATCGTGGCCAGCGGGCACGCTCCCACCGAGCGGGCCGAGTTGGCTATGCGCAAGGGGCTGGCCTGGCTGGCCAAGCCCTATACCCACGAGGCGTTGGCCCAGGCGGTTCACGCCGCGTTGTCTCCCGGCGCAAGCAAGGCGTAGGGCTACCCACTCGCGTCAGGTCCGCATTGCCGCGGGTCAGCACGGTTTTTGTGCTTGGCTTCGCAGATGATCGATGTGCAAGAGGCGCGACTCGCATACACTTGTGTCGCCCGACCGGACTACTGTTGTAGGAGAGAATCAATGATGTCCGTCCTGAAAATCAATTTTCGGTGTCTGTCCGCGGTTGCATTCTTGGCCGTCGGGCTTGGCCCGCTTGCATGCAGCTCGGGATCCGGCACGACTTCGCATAGCGGTTCTGGCGGCTCGACATCCGGACCTTTGATCACCGGAGGCGCGGGCGGGCAATCGACCTTGGCGTCGGGGCAGGGCGGTACGAGCGTCGCTAGCGGAGGAATCGTCGCGCCCGTGACAGGTGGACAGACGTCCACGCCCGGTGCTGGCGGAAAAGCGTGGACCGGTGGCGCGCCGATGACTGGCGGCGTTTCGACGGCTGGTGGCGCCGCACCGACGGGTGGTGTTGCAATGGGCGGCGGGGCTCCGGCAAATGGTGGTATCGCGCCTGCCGGTGGCACCGTAACGGCTGGTGGTGTTCTTGCGACAGGTGGAGGCACGGCGGGCGGTGGCACAATTGCAAAGGGTGGCGCAACGGCGACTGGCGGCGTTGCGGTAACCGGCGGGGTAGCAGTAACCGGTGGCGTGGCGGTAACTGGCGGTGTTGCGGTAACCGGCGGTACAACGGGTAGCGGATCTGGTGGATCGAAGGCTACCGGCGGCGCCACTGCGACGGGCGGCAGTACACCGGCCAGCGGCCTTCCGGTGCTGGTGAGCACCATCAACTTGAAGACTTCAGGCGGTTGTCCCGGATTGCGGCTCGGCGACCTCAATGGCGACGGCAAGATGGAAATCGTCGTGGCTCAACCCACGGATCAGACAACCCTAGGCGACTACGGTCCTCAATTCGCGGTCTGCGTGACGGCCTACGATCTCAAGGGCAATCAACTGTGGCAGTACGGCAAGCCGGGCCCCACCCACACCGCCAGCTCGGATATTCCGATTCAAGTCTACGACATGGACGGCGACGGCAAGTCCGAGGTTTTCGTCAACATGAGCACCACCACGATGACCGTACTCGACGGGACCACCGGCACGGTCATGCGCACGATTACCTTGCCTCAAGCGGGCGCCAACGATTCCATCGCGTTTGCCAACCTTCGTGGCAAGGCCTGGCCCCAGGACATCATCGTCAAGACCCGCTACTCGCAGGAATGGGCCATCGTCGGCATCGACGATACCACCACCACGCCCACCACCAAGGCCGGCACCTTGCTGTGGAATCACAAGATGCTTGCCAAGGACTCGGGCATGTCCGACCTCGGGACCGGGCACTATCCCTTGGTCTACGATTGGGACGGCGACGGCAAGGATGAAGTCATGTGCGGCTACGATTTCCTGGAGAGCGACGGCACCAGACAATGGACGCTGAACACCACGTCGCATCCGGCGCTGACCATGCATGCGGACTCCATTGCCACGGGCGACATGGACGGCAATCCGGCAAACGGATACGAGATCGTGGTCAACGGAAACGTGGCCGCCGCGTTCAATTGGAAGACCGGCGTTCAACTGTGGCAGGACACCAATACGATCGAAGCGCAGCAGCTCGGCCTGGGCGATTACCGTCCGGACTTGCCAGGTCTCGAGGTGGTCTTGCTCGACCGGTTGCGCACGGCCGCCGAAGGCTTCAAGTCCAACAACGTGCTTGTGGACAAAGACGACAAGCTCTTGTGGAAAGAGAATCGGCCCAACAATTCCGGTTGGCTGACCGTGACGGAAAACATGAACAATTGGGACGGAAACAAGAGCGATATGATCTTTTCCTATCGGCGCAACGGCGCGCCGGATGGCAGCGGGGGCACGGGAACCTATCTCTACGACGGTTATGGAAAGACGGTTGCCAGCTTCCCCTATACCGGCACCGGCGTGCAGAGCTTCGCGCAGCACGCCGATCTTTGCGGCGACGACAAAGAGGAAGTCATCGAATACGACGAGAACACCATTTGGATTTATGCCAACGGTGGCTGCGATCTCAGTGCCCCGCCGGCCAAGCCCAGTCTGCCGCAGCAGTTCCACCTCTACAACTGGAGCATCTACACCGGCTGGATCAACCCGGACATCAAGTTCTATACGCCTGGATCCACGCAGTAGGCAGCCTCTCCGCTCGCTATCTCATTGGGGGACAAGAGCAGCGCGCAGGACGTTGAGACTGGCGGGCGAGCCAACGAAGAGATCGCCGGGGTAATGCCGGAACGCGAGCATGCCCCGATAGATCTCGGCGCGTTGGTCGACGTTCATGCCGAAGCCGGCCAAGAATTGCAGGCGCAAGTTGTCGTCGCGGTTGATCTCGGCGTCCTTTAGCCACGGTGCAAGCTCGGCGCCACGGCCTCCGTAGGTGGACAGCAGCGACACGGCGGAGTCGAAACCGATCTCCCGTAGCGACTGCGCGACGAGGGCGAATTCTGGCGTCTGCAAGATGCCCTCCAGGGCGTCCACGTCGATCCGGCTGGGCTCCACCTGCCCCAGCAACACGACATCGTAGCCTTGCCCTTGGACCGTGTTGCCCCAAACCGTTCCGTTCGGAAACGCCTCGAAGAACGTCGCGACCTCGCTTTTCACCGCCGCCATTCCGCTGTCGTAGAGCTGGACGAACACCGTCACAGCCCCGCCCGGATTGAGGTGCCGCTTGGCCAGCTCCCAGAACTCGCGCGTATAGAGATTGGCCGCGCCCTTGACCCAGGGATCGAAGGGATCCGACGTGATGGCGTCGAACTTTTGTTTCGTCGTGGTCAGAAAGTGGCGGGCGTCGTCCACTTCGACGCGGACCTTGGGATTGCGAACGACGTTGTAGTTGTGGTCGCCGAAGTAGGGCGCGACCACGCTCGGAACCAGCGGTTCGATTTCCGCAATGGTCAATCGCTCGACGCGAGGATCGATGCTGGCCGCGCCGGCGGTGACGCCAGCCCCGCAGGCGATGACCAAAACATTGCGCGGATGTTCGGGGACAAGCGTGGTGAAGTGCCCAAGCATGCGCTGAAGTCGCATGTCCTGGGGCAGGCTGGAGGCCTGGATTTTTCCAGCGTTGTAGTAGCTCAGGGTTCCGTTCAGGTCGCGCGAAACCGCGGGGGACGAATTCATGCCCTCGCCGACGAAAAGAAAAGTCTCTTGCGTCTTTTGCTCGGCCGCGGAAAAGCGGCCGTGTCCGACCAGCAGCGCCGGGACCGCGGCCACGTCGCGTCCCAGGATCACGGCGACAACCGTGATCGCCAGCGTCCAGCCTGCATCCTTTCTCGCAAAGCGCGGGGCCGCGCGCTCGAAAGCCAGCGCCGGCACGAGCGTGAGCGCGGCCGCGACGGCGGAAACCGCGATGAGGACCCTCTGGCCATTTTGCGTCCCGATGGTGGCGATGAGCACCAGGCTCGTGCCCAGCGCCCCGACGATGGCGCCCACGGTGTTGGACGCGTAGATCCTGCCCACCACGGACCCGCCATCGCTTCCCCGCGTAGCAACCGCCGCCAGCGCCAGCGGAAAGCTGGCGCCCCACAAGCAGGCGGCAGGAAAGATCGCCCACAGGCATCGCACGAAATCGATCTGGAACTGAAACCACGGGCTGGTCGCCAGGCGGGGATTCACGGGCCAGTAGGGGAGCGATCTCGCGATATTCCACGACGTCCACGCGATCGCCGCGACGAGCGCAAGTTGCGCAAAGCCGAGCGCGCGGCGCGGATGGGCCGTCCGCCGCGCCACGAACGAACCGACGCCGCTACCGAGCCCGATGCCAATCAAGAACACGGCTAGGATGATCGAAAAAGTGTACGTGGTGTGGCTGAGCAGCAGCCCGAAGAGCCGCGTCCAGATCACCTCCGCACCGAGCGCGCTCGCGCCCGAAAGCCCGATGGCGAGATAGATGATCCAAGCAGGCGACCGTGGGACAGGGATCGACGCCGTCTCGTTGTCACCGCCCGTTTCGGACGGGGCAGTTTCGGGTCGGGCCCGCGCAAGCGCGAACGCGCCGGCAGCGACTGCGGCGTTCAGCGCCACGGCAATGAAGGTCGCGGTGTGCATGTCGAAGACTCGCAAGAGGTAGAAACCCGCGAGCAGGCAGCCGAACACGGCGCCGAGGGTGTTGCCGCCGTACAGGGCGCCGAGCCACGAGACGCCGCGCGGGCTCATTTCCACCCAGCGCGAAACCGCGGGCAGTGTCGCACCCATCATGACCGTCGGTGGCAGAAGACAAATCGCCGCGCAAAGGCCGCGCAGGAGCAGCCCTGGAATGCCATGCCCGACCACCGATGTGTAGACGAATTGAACCAGCGGCATCGCTCCCAACATAAGCAGGCCGGACAAGCCAATCGCGATTTCGAGAAAGGCATAGACGCGCAAGGGATGGCGACTTGGGGACACGAAACGTGAAAGCAGTAGGCTGCCGAGGCACATGCCGCCCATGAAGGTTCCGAGCAGCACGCCGATCGATACCGCCGAAGAACCGAGCACCAGCTGCAGCATTTGGAACCAGACGATCTCGTAGATCAAGGCCGCGCAGCCGCTGGCCACGAAGAGCAGCAAAAGAATTGGAAGAGGCTGCTGGCCCAGGTTCTTTGAAGCCCTGAGCTTGTTACGGCGGTAGACGAGCGTTCCGACGAGCAATAGTAGCCCGGCGCCGAGGACGATCTCAAGCCAGTCGATAGGTGGCTGCGCGTGGGTCGCCGCTGCCGACTCCGTGGGCGGTTTCGGCGCGACCGCTTGGGGCGCATCCATGGCGATATGCATGACCGGCGGAAACGGCGTCGGGGCAAGGCAGTATGCCGCGAACTCCGAAACCGAGAAGAAGCCGTCGCCGACGGGATTTCCGAGGCGCAGGTAGCGCACCGTCGCTGGTTCGATCTGGACGGCGCGCGCACGCAGGCCCGGCCCACGGTCGACCACGTTCGCGATTTCGACCAGCGTCCGAAAACTTCCTGGTTGTCCATCGAGCGAGCCGGCGATCTTGTAGGTATCGTTCGCGTCGGCTTGCAGGTAGAGCGCGCCCACCTTGTGCGGCCCGCCCAGATCGTAGGTTACCGATGCAGCCGGGCTTGCGAACTTGACCGCGGCCGGTGCGTCCCAAACGTCTCCTTCGGGCGCCACTGCCCCGTCGGTGACTAGGGCGGCGTCTCCGCGGACCTCGGCCAGGATCGATGGCATTCGGCCCGCTAGCATGTTCGTCGCGTCGCACGCGCCCACTTGCTCATCGGCTCGGGCGATTGGGCCTGCCCACAGAGCCAAGGCAAGCCCCAGTCCTGCACAGACAGAGAGCGGCGAGAAGCAGCGGCGTATCATGAATCCTCCAAGGAACGGTCGTTCATGATCCTGACGACCGCGTAGCGCAGACTACCCCATCACGGCGTCCGGGGTCTGCCAGTGAGGAATGACCCCGGAACGGATGCGCGTCATTTTTCACGGAATTCGAGAAGGTTTTTGGCTCGTGACCACATTACCGTGATCGAGACGCAACCCTGTATTCTTGCTACCGGACGGACCAACGAAACGGTACCTCAGATGTGTGGCGTGGCTCGGTGGCGTGGGTCATGAATAGTGCGAGCCATTGCCATTGTGCCGCCCCGATGAGTTCCCCGGCCAATCGTAATTCGGTCTTCCGTTGTGCCGACGAAGCGCTACAATTCCTCCCCGAGGAAAACCAATGCACCACCGAATTCTGCTCGCGTGTCTTGTTCTTGCCGCCGGGGTCAGCGCGTGCTCCGGCACTTCCACACCGCAAAATTCGGCAACGGGTGGCACCACTGCAACTTCCTCGGGCGGCTCAAATGGCTTGGCGGGCGGAGGCACCGCAGGCTCGGTCGGTTCGACCGGCGGGGCGAACGGCGGCACCACGTCCCAAGGCGGCAGCTCCGGTGGCGGTGGACTCCCTGCCAGCGGTGGTAGCAAGGTCGTCGCCAGCTCTGGCGGCAACAGTACCGGCGGAACCAGCATTGCTAGCACCGGTGGCACTAGCACCGTCAGCACTGGCGGAACTAGCATCACCGGCACCGGTGGAACCGGAGTCACCGGCACCGGTGGAACCAGCATCGCCAGCACCGGCGGCACCAGCATCGCCAGCACCGGCGGCACCGGCACCGGCGGGGGGGGCGTAAACGCCAGCGGTGGTCGCATCGGCACGGGCGGCACCAGTAGCGTCAGCGCCGGTGGCACCAGCTCCAGCGGCGGTCGCGTCGGCACCGGTGGCATCAGCGCCAGCGGCGGCAGCACTGGCGGAAAACCCGATGCGGGCCCGCTGACAAACATCACCGTGCACCTGGCTGGCGATTCGACCATGGCCAACTATGCAGCGACCACCACCCAAGAGGGTTGGGGCCAGGAGCTTGGGCAGTTCTTCGTCAGCACAGTGACGATTGATAATCAGGCTCAGGGCGGCGCCAACGTGCAAAGCTTCTACTCGGGCAAATGGAAGACCCTCATCGCCAATGTCCAGGCCGGCGACTATGTGCTGGCGGCGTTCGGAATCAACGACAGCGGCACGACACACGGGCCCGTCTCTGTGGCGGATTTCACGGCAGAGCTCAGCACGATGGCGGACGAAGTCGCGGCCAAGAAGGCCACCTTCATCCCCACGACATCATCCCCGCTGCAGGTGTGGGTCGGCGGCAAAGAGACCAACGATCGGTTACAGCCCTACTGCGACGCAACGATTGCGGTGGGAAAGACCAAGGGTCTGCTGGTCGACGATCTCAACGCGGCCGGTGTGGCATACTACAACTCGATCGGCCAGACAGCTGCCGCTGCCCTGACCTTCAACGGCGACAAGGCGCACTTCGACAAGGCGGGCGCCACCGCGATGGCCCAGCTTGCGGCGCAAGAACTCACGCGAATCGGCAGCCCCCTGGCCGCCTATCTAAAGTAGTAGCGGACAGACCTGGTACGCGGCGATCCGAGCAATGCTCCCGAGCGCCAACTGACGGCGTTCAGAGCACTGCCCGGAGAACTCGGATCAGAGCGGCTGACGGGCCATCTCTCCCCATTCCCAGACTAGTCCACCTCGCCATCGCGGGTACTTGCGCAGGTTCCCAGATCCGCCTTGGTTAAGGCGAACTGCGCTGCACGTCGGCTATCAGTTGAGGGCGCCGAGGGCTGTGTCCTGGCTCGAACAACCCGCCAAGCCAACCAGCAAGCCCACCGCCGCAAGCGCACCGCGATTTCGACCGCAAACACCTGTTCTCGTTCTCAAATGGCCCATTTGTTTCCTCCATTGTTCGGGGTCAGATCGAGATGCGAAGCATCGTACACCAACTCTTTCTGACGCGCGATGTGCCGCGGTGAGCCGAGTCTCAGGCGGAAGGCGAAACCTGCACCGGCGCACCCTTGACGAGACACGGCCTGTTCGCCCGTCAGGTCGACACATGCCCGCCTGCGCCACCACACGCAGTCACAAACCGGGCGAAATTCCTTCCTGCAAGTATTCGCGTCAGTCGAATTCGAGAACCGCAACTCTGAATTGTGCCACTGCTCTGGAATCTTAGAGAATTCACCTAGCTTTGTTGCGCCGCCTCGCGTCGCCAGGGATGGAATTGTGGTGACGCTATACTTTTTGAGAAAAGCCGGGCTAGTATCTTGTGCTACCACCCAACGTTCAAAGGAGTTTCCGTGGAAATGAAGACCATGAAGACCGTTTTGGCAGCCGTAGTCTTGTTTCTTGGCCTCGGCGTTTCAGCGTGCGGCAGCAATACAACGACCCCCAGCGGTCCGCTGGACAAGACTGCGTTTGGAAATAAGTACAAGCTCGCGCCTAACGCCGTCGCTGGTTTCCAACAGGATCCGACGGATCCGACCGGTGCCTACCTCACCTATACGGGCGACGAATTGGTCCAGTCAATCGACGGCGCCGCTGGCGTCTACACGGAATATGGTGCTCGGGTTGAGATGTACCAGAGCCTTGTGGGGCCTATCCCTGCGGGGGCGACCGATCCGGAACTTGCCAATTTCTACGCCATGGATTTCGTCACGGATGCCAAGGCCACCGCGATGGTCGTGTGGGAGCAGACACAGACGAATGCCGCCGCGACAATTCCAGGATACGACCCGTCGGTTGCCGTTGGCTATGGCTCAATCGGCGGCCTTGCGGTCTATGCCCATTTCAAGGCGACGTATATCGAACTGAACTTGAGCGGATTTGGCGACCAGGGTTCGACTTGTTCTGCGTGCCCGGAAGCGGCGAAGTTTCTTCAAGTGCTTAGTTCCAAAACCAATTGAAAAGGAACACGCAAATGTCTGACAATTCATCGCCGAAGCGTCGCGATTTCCTCAAGACGGCCGCCATGGGCGCCGCGGGCGCGGTGGGTCTCACTGCTCTCAAATTTGACAAGGCCCACGCCCAGACCACGGGCGGGTGGGTGAATGGCATGCAGATCAATCCCGCCATCGACAACAAGCGGGTCATCTCGTGCCACGATACCAAGATGCTCAACAGCACGCCCGCGAACACCAGCTTCACGACCACCAACGCCGCGGTCAATGCCGCCGTTGTCGCGGCGAATCTTGATCAAATGGCGATGCTGCTGGCCCAGAAGTCCACCCCGACCGACGCATGGAGCACGATTTTCCGGTCCAGCAAACCCTGGGCCAGCACGAGAGTGGCCATGAAGACGAATGGGATTGGTGGTACCACCACGAACCGTCCCAAATGGGCGATCTATAAGAAGCTCTCCGACGTGTTGGTGGGCCTTGGGGTCAAGCCGGCCAATATCATTCTTTACGATTCTTGCGACAACGCGGCGACCTACTACGACGCCTACACCAGTCTGACCGATGCGACGAAGATTCAGGCGGCGCCGGCGAGCGTGAGAGCGGCGGGCCTGGGCGGATTCGCCGCGGCCAACCTTACCAACGCCACAGCGATCTCCGTTGCTGCCGACCTCTTAAGCGGCGCAATCGACATCCTCGTCAATGTTGCTGCTTGCAAGTCGCACAATGGAACTGGAGGACACTACAACTATGGCAGTTGTACCCTTTGCATGAAGAACCATTTCGGTACCTTCACCGATGGTTCGCAGGCACAACATTCGGATAATCTGCACGTCGGCAACGGCGGTACTTCGCCGCCGCCGGCCCCGTTGGCGCTTTTTGAAATCAACAAGCATCCCGCGATTCTCGGCGGCACTCCCGTTCGCCAGCAGCTCTGCATCGTGGACGCGCTACTATCCAACGGCGCGAGCGGTCCTGGCGGCGCATGGGACAACCGCACCGACACGCTGGTCATGGGCACCTTTGCGCCCATCGTGGACTACTTCGCGGCGAAGAACATCCTTCTCAACTCCGCGGTCATGACCAGCTCTCCCATGCCGGCGCTTGGAGTTACCAACGCGGCAACCATTGTACCCATGTTTCTGACGACCTTCGGCTATACCGTGGACAATGTGGGGTCCTGGATCGCGTACGATCCGGCCACCGGCGTTCCGGATGCGGGCGCCGGCAACGGCGGTGCCTCTGGAAGTGGCGGCACGAATGGGACTGGCGGCGCGAATGGGACTGGCGGCGCGAATGGAACGGGCGGCGCGAATGGGACGGGCGGCAAGACGGGGACCGGCGGGGGCAGCGGCTCCGGCGGCGCCGGCAACGGTGGTGCGAGTGCGAATGGCGGCAAGAGTGCAAACGGTGGCGCCAGTGCTTCCGGGGGCTCGGGCAGCGGAGGTGACAGTGCTTCCGGCGGCTCTGGCAACGGTGGTGCGAATGGAACCGGCGGTGCGGGCAGCGGTGGGCTGGTCTCGTCCGGTGGTGCCACGGCCAGCAACGGGGGCTCCTCGAGTATGGGTGGCAGCGTTGCCTCCGCCTCCGGCGGCGCGGCGGCGAAGGGTGGATCGAGCGCCACTACCGGGGCGACGGGGTCATCAGGGGGCTGCGATATTGGCGGGCTGGGCCGCAAGGCCACGCCCATGGCCGCCCTCTTGGGGATCGGCGCGGTCGTGGCCGGAAAGCTTCGGCGCCTTGTGATTGGCGGTGGCGAGCCCAAAGAAAAGACCCCCCCGGACGACCACGAAGTTTGATATGACCGGGCCTGTTCGGCCGATTCAGATCGACCGCCATGGTGAATCGATTTTTGGAAGTGCCCGCCCGCGCGGTCAATCCGCTCGGGCGAAGATGTTTACTAGTCCCCATTAGTTCTCAAAGGTGAAGCACTCGAAGTTTCGACCAAGGAGAGGTGCCGTATGAAGCGTAATTCCAGAGTGGTTGCCGTGATAGTTGGTGGATTGCTATTGACGATCGCGGGGGCCGCGCACGCCCAGCGCTACATGGAAAAGCTCGACCGTGGGCTCGTTGCCGTCAAATCGGGGAGCGGGTATTTCCTGAGCTGGCGCCTTTTCGGCACTGACCCCCAGGACACCACCTTCGGGTTCAACGTCTACAGGGGCACCACCAAGCTCAACTCAGCGGTAATTACCAACTCCACAAACTATCTGGACAGCGCTGGCGGGACCGGGACCTACACGGTTAAGGCAGTCACCAATGGTGTCGAAGGCGAGACTTCCGAGGCTGCTCTGGTCATTGACAGCGGCTACGTCAATATCCCCATCACCGCGCCGCCTGGAGGGTCCAACGCGGGTGGCTCGTACACCTATTCGGCCAATGACGCCAGCATCGGCGATCTGGATGGCGATGGTCAGTATGAAATCGTGCTGAAGTGGGATCCGTCCGACTCCAGAGACAACGAGATGACAGGCTACACAGGCAATGTCTATCTTGATGGGTATAAACTGAACGGGACCAAGATGTGGCGAATCGATCTCGGACCGAACATTCGCGCTGGAGCCCACTATACCCAATTCCTGGTGTACGACTTTGACGGTGACGGCATGGCCGAGGTAGCCATGAAGACAGCGCCTGGCACCAAGGACGGTACCGGCAATTACCTGAAGACAGGAGACGCAGCCGGCGCTGACAATACGAAGAGTTATGTCAGTACGGACGCCAAGACAGCAGGGAAAATCATTACAGGACCTGAATGGTACACTGTTTTCTCTGGCAAGACGGGCGCTGAACTCGCCACGATCAATTACCTGCCGGGTCGAGGCGCGGTTGGTGTCTGGGGAGCCATCCAGGGCATTGCTTCTCCTGCTGGTGACCTGGGTTGGGGAGATGACAGCGTCTACAACTTCGTGGACCGCCACTTGGCCAGCGTTGCCTATCTGGATGGGGAGAGGCCGAGCCTGATCCCCTGCCGTGGCTACTACTGGCGATCAGCGCTCTGGGCGCTCGACTGGCGTAACGGCCAGCTCACCCAGCGATGGTTGTTCGACACGGCGGCGGTTCCGGGCGCCACTGGGAAAGACGGGAAACTTCTTCAGTCATCTCAAGGATATGAGAGTCAAGGGTCGCACAGCCTGCGCCAAGGTGATGTGGATGGCGATGGATTCGATGAAATCGTTTATGGCTCGATGACGGTTGACCACGACGGAAAAGGCCTCTGTTCGACGGGCCTCCGGCATGGGGATGCCCTTCACTTCACGGACATTGATCCCACCCGACCGGGACTGGAAATCTACATGGTCGATGAACAGACCAGCGAAAATGGCGGGATAGCAGCGCACTATCAGGATGCCAAGGACTGCACTATCATCTGGGAGGACAAAGGTACGGGCGATAACGGGCGCGGCTGTGCTGGACCGCTCATGGCCGGGACCACGGGTTGGCAGATGTGGTCTGGATCCGGAGGGCTTTTCAATGCTGCCCACACGGTCGTGGGGAGCAAGCCAGGATCCACCAATTTCACTATTTGGTGGGGCGCCGAGTTGAACCGCTTCCTGGAAGACGGCACTTCGATCACTCCCTACGGCACCGGTGGCGGCACGGGGCTGAGCGCCAGCGGTTGTGCCTCGAACAACGGATCAAAATCGGATCCTGCCCTCACCGCGGACATCTTCGGTGACTGGCGAGAAGAAGTAGTGTATCGGACCACTGGCAGCGATGCGCTTCGCATCTATACGACCACCACGCCGACTACGCATCGTCTATATACGCTGATGCACGACCCGATCTACCGGATGAGCGTCGCCACGGAGAACGTGGCCTACAACCAGCCCCCGGAGCCAGGAATCTACATCGGCCCCAACATGACCCTGCCGCAGGCACAACCGAGTATCAAGTATTACGGCACGGGCGGCTCGACGGGTAGCGCGGGCGGCTCGACGGGCACGACGAGCACCGGCGGTTCGACGGGCACGACCAGCACGGGCGGCTCGACCGGTACGACCAGCACGGGCGGTTCGACCGGTACGACCAGCACTGGCGGTACGACCAGCACGGGTGGAAAGGGCGGGACTGCAACCACCCCTGGCACGGGAGGGACTGCGGGCGTCGTGACGACCATCGGCACCGGTGGGACATCGAGCGGCGGAATCGTTGGAGCCGGGGGCGCGGCCAAAGGCGGTGCAACTGTTTCGGGCGGCACGACCAGTAGCGGTGGCACCATTGCCAGCAACGGTGGCGTCGTTTCGAGCAGCGGTGGCATTGTTTCGAGCAACGGGGGTGCGGTGACAACGGGTGGGACAACGAGCAGTGCCCCGTCGGCATCGGGCGGCTCGACCGCGACCAGCACGGCCGGCGGCGCTGCCAAGTCAGGATGTGGCTGTCGTCTCGGCGGTGCCGACCGTGGTGCCACCCTTTGGGGCGGGATGCTGGCGATGGGTGCGTTGGTGGCCGCAAGACTTCGTCGTCGGCGCAAGGATTCATCGCGGCCGTCGTAAAATAGAGACTTCGACCTTGGTGCGCTAGTCCACGCCTGGAGTGGCGGCCCCGTCGTGTAGGTTGTGACGCCGGTCAATTGCGGGGCGAAAGGGCTGGGTTTTTCTCTCTCGGCCCTTGCGCCCTACCGAGTCGTCGTTAGGATGGAGTATGCCAGCTGGTGCCTCATGAATCCAGGCGCGGCCAGAAGCTGCCGTAGGCTGCAATCCCGACGAAACAAAGCAGCGGCACCACGAAGGCGACGCGCATGGAGGCCACGTCGGCGAACCAGCCCATGAGCAGCGGCATGATGGCGCCACCGACGATGGCCATGACGATGAACGCAGATGCTTTCTTGGTCTGCTGGCCAAGACCGCGAATGCCGAGCGCGAAAATCGTGGGGAACATGATCGACATGAAGAAGAAGCTGGCGAAGAGCGCGAACACGGAAATCCACCCGAGCGGCGCCATCACCAGCGCCATGACCACGGCGCTCAGTGCCCCGTAGAGTGCCAAGGTTTTTTCGGGCTTGAACCTGCTCAAGGCCATGCTGCCCGTGAAGCGGCCAAGAAGAAAGAGGCCGAAGCCTCCGAAAGCTAGAAGCTGGGATGCCGCGCGCTCGGTGATTTGGAAGGCGCCGCCTTTCTCGAAACTCCATTCGCGGGGCAAAAGACCGGCCGTGCCTGCGCTGAGCTTGGGCATGTCGGACACGATGTAGTTAATGAAGAAACTGAAGACGCCGGTTTGAGCGGCGACGTAGAGGAATTGAGCGGCTACCGCCATCACGAAGTGCGGTCGCTTCCAGATAGATCTCCCCACGTCGGTCACAGCGCCGTCGTCGTTGCGATCCGACGTCGACGACACCTCGGGTATCTTGGAAAGCAGAAATGCGACGAGCAGGACCGTCACCACGATGCCGATGCCAAGGTAGGGAAGATAGAGCGTGGCATTGCTGCGATTGACCACAGATGTGGAGGAGAGTACGAAGTGGCCGCCGATGAGCGGGCCGAGCATCCAGCCAATGCCGTTGCAGCTTTGCGCGAGATTGATGCGAGCCGCGCCGAGTTCTGGCGGGCCGAGGGCTGTTGCGTAGGGGTTGGCGACGGTTTCGAGGCAGGTCAAGCCGGTGGCGAGAATGAAGAGGCCGACCAGGAAGGCGCCGAAGGTACCGATCTGAGTCGCCGGGATGAACCAAAATGCGCCGATGGCGATAAGCGCGAGGCCGATGATGATGCCGCCCTTGTAGCCGAAGCGCCGGGCCAGCATCCCAGACGGAAGGGCCATGAGGAAGTACCCCATGTAGTTCGAGAACTGCACCAGCGCCGACTGGGCCTTGGACACGTGCAGAGAATTCTGGAAGTGCTTGTTGAGCACGTCGATCATGCCGTTACACAAGCCCCACAGCAGGAAGAGCGAGCAGACGAGCAGGAATGTGAACAGATGGCTGCGTCCATCCTGACCGCGGAACATTTTGGAAGTTGTCATCGTCCGAGCTCCACAACGATCTTGGTGATCGCGCCAGGACTCTTGGCCCACATGGCGAGGGCGGCGCCGGCGTCGGCGAAGGGAACGACGTGGGTGACGACCGCGTCGACGGGAAACCGCCCAGCTTCGAGGTAGGCGATGACGCCGCGAAAGTCGTCAGCGGTTGCGTTGCGTGAGCCCATGATGTCGATCTCCTTCATGACGAAGTTCTTGGTTGCGTATTCGACCGGTTCTTTCGCGTAGCCGACGTAGACCACGCGGCCGGCGAAACACGCTTCGTCGACGCATGCGCGAAAAGTTTCGGGCAAGCCGACGCCCTCGATGAGCAAATCGGGACCGTGATCTTCGGTCAGCGCTTGAAGGCGATCGTGCAGATTCTCGATTTTCGAATTGACGGTTTCGGCGGCGCCCGCCCTACGTCCGATGGCGAGCTTGCCATCGTCCACGTCGACCGCGACCACGCGCGCGCCCGCCGCGGATGCACCCGCGATGGCGCCAAGGCCGACCATGCCGCAGCCGAAGACCACCACGGTCTCGCCTGTAGCGGCCCGGCCACGGCGGGCGGCGTGCCAGCCCACCGACAAAGGCTCGACCAGCACCATGTCTCGCAACGACAGTCGCCGCGAGGTCAGTAGCTTGGTCGCGGGAACGACGATCTCTTCGGTCAAGGCACCGTCGCGCTGAACGCCGAGCGTTTGGTTGTTTCGGCAGGCGTTCGGGCGCCCCTTGCGACACGAGGAACACGTGCCGCAATTCGTGTACGGCACCACCAGCACCTGGGTGCCCGGAGCAAACTCGGCGCCGACGTCGGGACCGATCGCATTGATGACACCCGCAAGTTCGTGGCCCGGCACGCGCGGATAGCTGACCAGGGGATTGAATCCGCGGAAGGTGTTGAGATCCGATCCGCAGAATCCGAGGAAGTTCACGCGCACGCGAACCTCGCCACGCCCAGGCTCGGGCCTTGCGACCTCGCGGATCTCGGTACTACCGGGCGCTGTGATGAAGAGCGATTTCATAGGTCTCCTAATCGGTACACGCGACGGGCGTTGCCGCCAAGAATGGCTGAGCGCTCGGTGGGCGACAAGTCGGCGATGAGTTCTTGCACGGTTGCCATCCAGCGCGGGTAGTCGCACGCGACCAAACAGACTGGCCAGTCGCTGCCGAAGAGCACGCGGTTGGGGCCGAACGATTCCAGCACCACGTCGACGTAGGGCCGAAGGTCGGCGATGTTCCAATTCGCGCGGCCGACTTCCGTAGTCAGTCCGGAGATCTTGCACGAAACGTGGGGCCGCTTCGCCAGCTCGCGCATGCGGCGCGACCACGGTTCGATCTCTCGTTGTTTCATGCGAGGCTTGGCCATGTGATCGACGACGAATGGCTGCGCGGGATGGCGGTCTACGAATTCGATCGTCTGCGGCAGGTGGCGCTCGAAGACCAGGATGTCGTAGCTCAGGTTGAAGTCCCGCAGCGCGCGGATCCCGGCCTGAAAATCCTCGCGCAGCATGTACGCCGGGTCAGGCTCGTCCTGCAACACGTGGCGGACGCCAACGAGCTTGGGGTACGCAGCGAATTCTTCCAGTGTCGCGGGCAGCGACGGTGAAACCAGCGGCACCCAGCCGACCACCCCCGCGATGAAGCCATTCGCAGCGGCGAGATCGAGTAGCCAGCGCGTCTCCTCGACGCTCTGGCGAGCCTGCACGCTCAGCACGGCGTCGACGCCCGCGGCGACCATGTCTTGGTGAAGATCGGCGGGAAGAAAATCGCGCCGGATCTTGGCCATGCCATCGTCGATCCAGCCGTAATCGATCGGGTTGTAGCGCCAGAAGTGGTGGTGAGAATCGACGATCATCTGGCACTAGCCAAGGTACGGATAGTCGCGCCGGAGCAGACCGGCATCCTTCATGTCGACCCACAGGCGGGCAGGAACCTCCGCGCGGCCCATCTCGACGTTTCTTTTCACGTGCTCGACTCGGCTGGTGTTGAGCGCGATGCAGGCGACCCCTGGTGGCGAGAGCGCGAAGGCTACACATGCGGTGGCCACCGGCACGTCGTGTTTCGCGCAGAGGGCGTTGAACTTTTCGCGCCATTCGAGAAAGCGCCGATCCTCGGGGCGCGCTGGATCGAGTGGACGATAGTCGAAGATCGCCCCACCCGTGAGCGCCCCGGCGTGAAACACGGCCGAATTGATGATGCCGATGCCGCGGCTTTCGAGGGACGCAATGAGATCGAGCACCTCGGGCGGGTTGGAATAGACGGTGAGCGAACAGGCCAGCATGACCCAATCGAGCTCTACTTTGTCCGCCAGCTCGCGCACCACTCGCCAGTCCTTGGCGCCAAGCCCCACCGCGCGCACCTCGCCTCGCTGTTTGAGTTCATGAAGGGCGCGATAGGCGCCTGCAATGTCGTTCATGGCGCGGGCTCGGTCGCTGTCGGTTTTCGCGCGCGCCAGGTATTCGTCGGGATCGTGGACCGAGACGAGCTGCGGCCGATAGCGCCCACCCAGCAGCTCGCATCCTTGTTCCCAGCAGCGCAAGATCCCTTCGTAGCCGATCGCCTGGGTCGCGTCGTTCTTCAGGTCAGCCCACACGCCCGGCTCGAAGGTCGGCTCCGGACCCACGAGTGGCGCGCGCAGCCAGGCCAGCTTGTTGCTGATGAGAACCTTATCGGGCTCGACGCCAAGCGCGCGCAATCCCTCGCCGATCGCCTCAAGCGCCAAGCCGGCGCCGTACTTGCCCGCGCAGTCGAGCACCACTGGCTTGGGCGAGCAGCGAAAGATCTCGCGCAGGATTTCCAGCTTCGTCTCGGCAGGCAGCGCCTTGTACAGGTTGCCGAGCGAACTGGTCCCGAAAATCACCGGCGGAACGCGCAGGCCGGTCTTGCCCCAAAACTCCGTCTTCATCATTGCATGCCCTCGGGAAGGTTCGCCGAAGGTGGGGTTTTGGTCAACCGGTTCGACTTGCCGAAGTGTTTCCTTGGAATCGCGGCCGCAGACCACGTGGTACGCTTGTCGACTCCGATGCAGAACGTGCCACAGCTTGCGCTGATTCTGCTTTGTGGTCTTGCCTGCGGACGAACGCCGCTGGATGGACTCAGTGCAACTGGCGGGGGGGCGTCGACTGGCGGTGCCATGGGCGAGGGCGGAGTCGCCTCCACGGGAGGTGTGCACACTGCCAGCGGAACCTGTGGACAACAGCGCATTCCCATTCACCATCGCCAAGCGGCTGACACCTGCCCACAAGAGCGTGGCCCCGGATCCGTCTTCGTGAACACATGCCCATTGGGCCTAGCGGGCCTGTGCACCCAGGATGCCGATTGCACGGCGGGCGCGAATGGACGCTGTCTCCCGGGGTGGCATTTGAATTGCGCCGGGATGTGCCAGTACGACGCATGTTTCGGCGACTCGGACTGCCCTGCCAGCCAGCCCTGCGCGTGCCGGGAATCGGCGTCGGATAGCGCGGCGAACTCGTGCCTCAAGGGAAGCAATTGCCGCATTGACGCGGACTGTGGACCCTGTGGCTTCTGCTCGCCCACGCCAACGAGCCCTCTCTGCGTCTGCACGAGCCAGGCCTTTTGCAATCCGCCCGATCCCCACGCCTCTTGCGGGGATAGCTGCGGCCATGGCTACTTCTGTCACACGCCCAAGGACACTTGCCTGGAGGACAGCGATTGCACTGGTAACGACACGTGCAATTTCGACTTGCCGAGCCAGACCTGGGCTTGCACCTGGTGCATGGCAGTTCCCTGAGGGCGAACCCTCACCATTGCTGTGACTCGGGCTGTGATCTCCGGCCGAGATGGTTGCCTTAAGGGCTTCGGAAACCCTGTCATCGCCTTGGAGGCTGTGGCATATTCGGTATTCCGGCGACCCTTTACGCGAGCTTGGATTGAAAACGATCAGCGGGGGATCAGACCATGGCTATCAATCCGTTTCAGAAGCGACGTGACTTCCTCAAGACCGCGGCCGTAGGCGCCGCGGGCGCAGTGGGACTCGGTGCCCTGAGAATTGAACGGGTTTTCGCCCAGACCACGGGTGGGTGGGTCGATGGCATGCAGATCAATCCCGCCATCGACAACAAGCGGGTCATCTGCTGCCACGACACGACGATGCTCACCACCACGCCGGCCAACACCAGTTTCACCAGCCAGAACACTGCGGTCGACGCCACCAAGGTAGCTGCCAATCTCGACGAAATGGCCATGCAGCTGGCGCAGAAGACGACAGCGACCGATGCCTGGAGCACGATCTTCCGGTCGAGCAAGCCGTGGGCGAGTACGAAGGTGGCAATCAAGACCAACGCGATTCTGGGGATCAATGGCAACCATCCGCGGGTAGCGATCATCAAGAAGATTTGCGACGTGTTCGTCGATCAGTTCAAAGTCCCGGCGGCCAACATCATCCTGTACGACGCCAATAGCGACGCTTCGACGTGCTACACCAGCTATGCCAGTTTGACGGATGCCACCAAGATTCGTGCCACGGTCAGCAAGTACGGGCAGTCGCTGAATGGGATGAAGGCGGCCACCATCACATCGGCCGACAGGGCCATCTCCGTCGTCGCCGACCTGGTCGATGGCGTGATCGACATCCTGGTCGACATCGCCGTGGTCAAAGTCCATAGCGGTCCCGGAACATCGTATTCATTCGGCAGTTGCTCATTGTGTATGAAGAACCATCTCGGCACGTTCATCAACAACGGGACCGACGCCAATCCGAGCTCGACGGGACTGCATACGCTGAACGCCATTCTTGAAATCAACAAGCATCCTGCAATTCTGGGCGGCAATCCTGTACGCCAGCAGCTGTGCATTGTGGATTCGCTCTTGGCCAATGGCAACGGTGCCGGGGGCAGCTTCGACACCCGGGTCGACCGCATCGTCATGGGAACCTTCGCACCCACTGTCGACTATTGTACGGCGACGAATATCATGGCCACTGTCATGAACAAGCCGGACAGGAACAACAACCTCTCCAAGTTCATTACTAGCTTCGGCTATGCTGCGACGGACGTCATGGACTGGAACGAATATGTCCCTGACTCGGCTCCGCCCATCAATCCCAAGGATGGAGG
>Ga0265316_10000438_pt1 | contig 47330 bp, 32 predicted proteins | sample 4522metaG_FD_202092 | JGI IMG/M metagenome (GOLD analysis project Ga0265316, IMG submission 202092) | Rhizosphere microbial communities from Carex aquatilis grown in University of Washington, Seatle, WA, United States - 4-5-22 metaG | ecosystem: Host-associated > Plants > Roots > Rhizosphere >... | reverse complement strand
GAGCCGCGCATCGTGCTGCGCCGGATCGTGCAGCCGGATCTGTTTCTCGGCCAGACCTTCAAGCAGGTCTTGCAGAAGCGCGGCATCACGGTCGACCAGCCGCTGCGCGTGGCTGCTGCTCCCAAGAGCGGGCTGCGCACTCTGGCCACGCACGACTCGCCGACCTTGGCGGTGGTGGTGCACGAACTGGGCAAGCGTTCCAACAACTTCGTCGCCGAACAAGTTCTGCGGACACTGGGCGGCGAGGTCATGGGGAAGCCCGGGACATGGCAGAAGGGCCTGGATGCGGTGGCGCGCTACCTCGAAAGCTTGGGCATTGCCAAGGCCAGCTTCACGATGCACAACGGCTCCGGGCTGTACGACTCCAATCGCTTTTCCGCCGAGCAGATCGCCACGGTCATCCGCGCGGCCATGCGCGACTTCCGCATCTCAGGTGAGTTTCTCGCCTCGCTGGCCGTGAGCGGCGCCGACGGCACCCTGGCCAATCGCATGACCGGCAGCGCAGCCGAGCGCTACGTGCGCGCCAAGACCGGAACCCTGGCCAAGGTGAGCTGCCTATCTGGCGTGGCCGGCGCTCCCGGGCAGAAACCGCTCGTGTTTTCGTTCCTGATGAACGACGTGCGCTCGCCGGTGGAAGCGCGCGCCCTGCAAGACCAGGCGACCGAGTTGCTGGTAGGATTTCTCGATCCGACGCTGCTTGAACGACGGTAGGCCTGGGATTCGGAGCACTGACCTGTCGAAAGCGTAGCGCCAATTCGGGTCGTTGAATCGGCGTCGATCCCGAGCCGATCTCTGGGGCACTACGCCCCGTGGGGCATGATTCCCCAGGTCGACGGGGCCGTCTGGCCCAAGACTTCAAGGCGATATGGCGGGCATGCCTGTTGCATTGCTGCCACGCATGGATACCTTCGACTCATACCCCGCCTTTGCGGCACGGCTAAAGTCGACGGGGCTACTTTCCGATCCATGGCTCGACGGGAAGCCAAGGTTTCGACGGCACCCACTCGTGCTCAGCGCCAGCGATCTGGCCGCGCTCTATGAGGCGGCCGAGGGAGTTTTGGCGGTATTGCACGAGCTGGCGCTGATCTGCACTGCTGAGCCTCAGCTGGTCCAGCGCTGGTTCGGTCTCACGCGCGCGCAGCAGATCATGTGGGTGGCATCAGCGCCAGCATGGCACGGCATCGCACGCGCGGACGTGTTCATGACCGAAAACGGGCCCGCGGTCTGCGAGGTGAATTGTGATACACCGAGCGGCGAGGCAGAGGCGGTGGAGCTAGGCTCTCTCGCCACGGCGGAGCAATCCGGGTGTTTCGATCCCTGTTTGGATCTAGGGGAACGTCTTTGCGAGCTGGTCGAATCCATGGCCCCGCCGACAACCGAAAGACTTGTCGTAGGGTTCGTCTATCCCACGGAGTTTTCTGAGGACCTGTCGATGATGGCGCTGTATCGGCGCTGGTTTGAAAAGCGTGGCTGGCGCGTAGTTCTCGGCTCTCCGTTCAATCTCCGCGCCACTTCCAACGGTGGTGTTGCGCTGTTCGGCTCTCGCTGTGATGTGCTGTTGCGCCACTACAAGACGGACTGGTGGGGTGAACGCCTGCCGGTGTGGCGCGACGAGCCCGCGTTTTCCGATCCCGAGCCGCTGCTTGGTCCACTTGGTCTGGTGCTGGGGGCTGTTCTGCGCGGGCGAGTGGCCGTGGTGAACCCGTTCGGTGCGGTGCTCGCGCAAAACAAGCTGACGTTTGCCTTCATGTGGGAAGAGATGAATCGTTTTCCGGTCTGGGCACAACAGATTATCCGGCGCTTCGTGCCCAGAACGCTGCGAATGGAGGGGCTTGCACCCGAGACGTTGCTTAGCCAACGGATGGGCTGGGTGCTCAAGTCTGACTACGGCTGCGAGGGAGCTGAGGTCGTGGTTGGGGCGGAGGTCGACGACGGATTGTGGGCAACGGCTGTGCGCCAGGCAGTGCCGCAGCGGTGGATTGCGCAGGAGCGGTTCTGCCCCTGCCGCGACCAAGACGGGGAAGCGGTCAACTACGGCGTCTACCTGATTGAGGGGAAAGCAGCAGGTCTCTTCTCTCGAATCCAGACCGCGGCGACGGATCGGCGGGCTGTTACCGCGCCGGTCCTGGTCGCTGGCGACCCCGAAGAAGCTTGCTCGGCAAGCGAAATTATCGGGCCCATGTGCCGATTTGAAGTTCCGCTATTCGCGAGGTGCACATGAACAAGCATGACGACAGCGACGGTCGCTTCCATTGCAGCAGTCGCGACGATCGCCACGATCCACACGCAGCGGACAGCGCCGCGTGGTGGCGCGAGGCCGCTGCCTTTGCCCTCGATCCGGTCTATCGCGTAGCGCTTCTGCGTCGCTTTTCCTTGCTTGGTCTTGGTCTTGGGACGCTTGGCTGCACGGAAATCATGTGGCAGGCCAACGCCCATGGCCAGCAAGGCCCGGGCGCAACGCAAGAGAGTGACCAGGAAGGCGACGGCAGCGAGTATCCGCATCCCTGGTATTTTCCGGGAGCGATCGAGACGGACGCGCGCGGTTACAATCGCTGGATGGGAATGGTTCCCCAGCTTGCCGCTCGCCTTGCTCCCGCGCAGGACGCGCTCTTGCCATTCTACCGTCCAACCCTGTTTCAGACACTGATGCTGGAGCAGGGGCGCGATTTACGCGCGCTCATCACGCCTATCTACACACCTGACATGTGCCGGGCCTATTCGCGCGGACGCAGTCTTCTTTCGTTGTTCGTGCGCAGGGGCGTGCCCGTGGACACGGCGATCATCATCGATGCGCCCGGTCCCGAGGCGATCGCGGCCGGGGCGGCGTTGGCCGAGCGGTTCGATCCGGTATTCATCTTCGACAACTGGCCACACCCGAGCGGCGTGGTGCCGTCGCATCTCACCCTGGCCGCGGCACTCTACTTTGCGCCGCTGTTGGAAGACCTCAAGACACGGCCTGCCCCGCGGCCCCCAGTTATTGTCCTCGACAGCAATCGCCTGGCCCACTACGTCGATGCCGCCGGAGAGTTCGACAATCGATACATGGTCGAATTGCCTGATGCGCATGCCTTCTCACGGTTGGGGATTCGGCGTCTTTTCTACGTAAGCGGTCGAGCGCGCCAGACCGAGCTTGACGATCTCAACGGCGATTTTGTCGCGCTGGCCAGCGCCGGAATCGACATCAGGTTGCTTGCGCTGGATGATTTTCGTCAAGCGGGCAACCCGCAGGCCTGTGGCGGGCAAGACGCCCAGCCCTTTCTCTTCGGCGGCGATGAAGAGACCGACCAACTATTCTGGAATTGGTACGCGCCGCTCTCGCTGCCTATCTCGGGTTCGTTCAGCGTTGCCCCGCCGCCTTGGCTGGAGCCGCGCGCCCGCTATCGCCCGACCCGACGGCCCACCTTCTTGGGCTGGCCAGCTCCCGTGGCTGGCGGCCATGGGGGGGCCCTCTCTCCGCACTATGGCGGGTTTGGCGGTGGGCGTAGTGGCTCGCTCGGGCGTTCGCATTCCTCCCCTGGGTCGTAGACTGGTGGCAGGCGAAAGGTGAAGGGCGTTTCTTCCCTGACCAGTTCGGCACGATCCGCTCAGCCGCGACAAAATGGGGTTAAGCTGGGGTTGCCGTGCGCTTGACTCTCAAGCTTGCTCTCGCCCTCTTGCCCGGCATCTTGCTCGTGCTGGCCGCGTCGTCATATCTGGAGATGCGCAGAGACGTGGCAAGCTTCGATGTCGATTCTCGGCAAGACGACCTGCTGATCGGTAAGGTCGTTACCGCCGCCATGGACAGGATTTGGAATAGCAGCGGGCACGACCAAGCGGTTGCGTATGTTGGGGAAGTATCGGCCCGTAGGCACACGAGTCTTCAGTTTCGCTGGCTGGAAGCCGGCGCGCTGTCCGGTCTGCCGCCTGGCTCGCTAGGTGCGCTGGCCAAGGGCGAGGAAGTGGTGCGCGAGCAGAGAGATGCGTCGCCGGCGATGCTGTTCGTGTGCGCACCCGTGCTCCGAAGTGGCTTGCTTGCCGGTGTGCTTGAGATTTCGGAACCGCTCACCAACAAGCGGCGCTACGCCGAACGCATCGGGTTGAGCACGGTCGTGACGACCATCTCGCTGGCGGCGGTTTGCTTGCTGATGACCACAGTGCTTGGTGTATGGCTGGTGGGACGCCCCATCAAGACTTTGATCAACAAGGCCCGCCGGGTAGGAGCGGGTGACTTTTCTGGCCGTCTGCAAATCCCCCATGCCGCCGAGATCGGCGAGCTGGCAACGGAAATGAACTTGATGAGCGAGCGCTTGGCCGATGCAGGCAAGCAGCTGGCTGCGGCCACCACAGCACGGATCGCTGCCATCGAGCAACTGCGCCACGCCGATCGCCTGAGCACGGTGGGGAAGCTGGCCTCGGGCATCGCCCACGAACTCGGCACGCCGTTGAACGTGGTTTCAGGGCGCGCCCAGCTTATTGCCGAGTCAGTGCAAGCGGGCGGTGCAGAGAGGATTGGCGAAGCCGCAGTCTTGGATGTGACAGACAACGTGCGCATCATCGTCGAGCAGACGCGCCGGATGAGTGCGATCATCCGCCAGTTGCTGGATTTTGCCCGCCAGCGCGGAGTCCAAAAAGCGTCGTATGACTTGCGCCAACTGGTGGCCCAAACTGTGTCGATGTTGCAACCCCTTGCCGAAAAACGACACGTCGTCTTGGCGATAGAGGCCACTACCGCTCCGGCGTTTGCGCAGGTCGATGCCTCCCAGGTCCAGCAGGTACTGACCAATATAGTGGTCAACGCCATTCAGTCCATGCCCAAGGGGGGCACGGTCACCATTGCGCTGCGGCCGTCGAGCGCCCAGCCCCCGCCCGGCGCAGAAATCGCGGAAGGCGCGCAACTTGAGATCGCAGTGACGGACCAGGGCGACGGCATCGCTGCCGAGGTGCTCCCGCACGTTTTCGAGCCCTTTTTCACCACCAAGGCGGTGGGAGAGGCGACCGGGCTGGGTCTGTCCGTCGCCTATGGCATCGTGCAAGAGCATGGCGGGTTCATCACAGTGGAGAGCGAGCTGGGTCGAGGCAGTCGATTTGCCATCCATTTGCCGCGGGGTGAGTCGTGAGTGGGCGCGTCTTGGTCGCCGACGACGACCGCAGCATGTGCGAGCTGTTGCAGGCGGGGCTGGCGCGGCGCGGGTTCGAGGTGACTTGGCGCACCTCCGCTGCTGAAGCGTTGGCCGCCATGTCGGAGGGCGACTTCGACGTGATCGTCACGGACCTGAACATGCCCGGCACCAACGGGCTTGAGCTTTGTGAGCGAGTGACCGCCAACCGGCCTGATATGCCAGTTGTTGTCATCACTGCATTCGGGAGCTTGGACACAGCCGTCGCCGCCATCCGCGCCGGCGCCTACGACTTCATCACCAAGCCATTCGAGATGGATGGGCTTCGCCTAACCCTCGATCGGGCCGTGCAACACCACCGACTGCGAGACGAAGTGAAGCGACTGCGCCGGGCGGTGACCGAATCGTGCGGATTCGGCGAGATTTTGGGCAGCAGTCCGCCCATGCGCCGGGTGCTGGACTTGGTCAATCGTGCGGCGGAATCGGACGCCACGGTGCTCATCACCGGCGAAAGCGGAACCGGCAAGGAGCTGGTTGCGCGCGCCCTACACCAGCACAGTCGTCGCCACGATGGTCCCTTCATCGCGGTGAGCTGCGCCGCCATGCCGGAGGCGCTGCTCGAGAGCGAGCTGTTTGGCCATGTGCGGGGCGCATTCACCGACGCCAAGACCCCGCGCACCGGCCTGCTTCTGCAGGCAAGCGGCGGAACCCTGCTGCTCGACGAGATCGGCGAAATGCCGTTGGGCTTGCAGCCGAAACTGCTACGGGCCATCGAGGACCGGCGCATTCGTCCTCTGGGGGAGAACACGGAACGGCCCTTCGATGTTCGCTTGGTGTGTGCCACCAATCGTGACCTGGAGGCCGACGTCGAGGAGAAACGGTTTCGCGCCGACCTTTTCTATCGCATCAACGTCATTCACGTCGAGCTTCCGCCCCTGCGTGCACGCGACGGCGATGTGCTGCCGTTGGCGCAACATTTCGTCCAGCACTTCAGTAGAGCAGCCGCAAAACAGGTTGCTGGCGTCTCAACCGCGGCGGCGGAAAAACTGCTTGCCTATGCATGGCCCGGCAACGTGCGCGAGTTGCGTAACTGCATCGAACGGGCGGTGGCCCTGACGCGTTTTGAAGAGATAGCCGTCGAAGACTTGCCGGAAAAGGTCCAGAACTATCGCCGCTCGCGCGTGGTGGTCGATCTTGACGACACCTCGCACCTTGCGAGCATGGAAGAAGTGGAACGGCGCTACGTCCTTCGGGTGCTGGAAGCGGCGGGAGGTCAGCGCACAAAAGCGGCGCAAATCCTGGGCCTCGACCGCAAGACGCTCTATCGCAAGCTTGAGCGTTGGGGAATCAGCGAGTAATTCCACAGGACAGGGCAATCCTCTTGTCCCCGCGCGCGCTTTCCGCCAAGATTCCGCCGCGATGAACGCCAGCCCTGCCACCGAACCACGCACGACCCCGCTCTGCCAAGCGCACCGCCGGCTGGGCGCCAAGATGATCGACTTTGGCGGCTGGCTGATGCCGGTGAACTATCCAGCGGGGATTCTCGAGGAGCACAAGGCAACGCGCACTGCGGTCGGCATGTTCGACGTGTGCCACATGGGCGAGGTTCATTTTCGCGGCGCCCGCGCGGCCGAGGCGGTGCAGCGTCTGGTCACCAACCATGTCGGCAAACTCTACGACGGCCGCGCCATGTACACGGTGGCGTGCAACCCCAAGGGCGGCATTGTGGACGACCTCATCGTCTACCGGGTCAAGGCCGACCACTTCCTCATCGTGGTCAACGCCGCCAACATCGCCAAGGACTATGGCCACTTCGTGCAGCAGGTCGGGTCCTGGTGCGAGATTCGCAACGCCTCGGACGAAACCGGGCTCATCTCGTTTCAGGGTCCCAAGGCCGAGGCCTGCCTGGCGCCGCTCACGCGCGCGCCACTGGCCACGCTCAAGCCTTTCCACTTCTTGCCTGACGTGCACGTCGCAGGCCGGCCCACGTGGATTGCGCGCACCGGCTACACCGGCGAGGACGGTTTCGAAATCTTCTGTGCGGTGCCCGATGCTGAGCCGCTGTGGCAGGCTCTGCTCGACGCCTGCGCGGGTGTGGGCGGCAAGCCCGTGGGGCTGGGTGCACGCGACACCCTCCGGCTGGAAGCGCGACTGTCTCTCTACGGCAACGATCTCAGCGACGACACCACTCCGCTGGAAGCAGGCCTGGGCTGGGTGGTGAAGTTCGACGCGGGCGACTTCATCGGCCGCGAGGCGCTGCTGCGACAACGGGATGCGGGCGTTGCGCGCAAGCTGGCTGGCTTCGTCATGCTCGGTCGCGGGATTGCTCGCCACGGCTACGCCATCCACGATCCGTCGACGGGCGCCAAGGTGGGTGAGGTGACCTCGGGTACGGTGGGGCCAACCGTGGGCAAGAACATAGGGCTCGGGTATGTGCCGACGGCGCTGGCCCGGACAGGAGCGCGCCTGCTCATCGATTGTCGTGGCAAACAGACCGAGGCCGAAGTGGTAGAAGGCCCCTTTTATCGCCGCTAGTGTGCAGTACAATCCCGCCAGCGAAGGAGCGCGACCGACATGAGCGAGAATGTTCCCAACGACCTGCTCTACACTGAGGACCACGAGTGGGTCCGCCAGGAAGGCAACCTGGTCACCGTGGGCATAAGCCAGTTCGCCGTCGATCAACTCGGCGACGTAACCCAAGTGGATCTGCCCAACGAAGGCGAAGTGCTCAAGCGGCACGAGGTGATCGCGTCGGTGGAATCGGTCAAAGCCGTGTCCGATGTCTACGCCCCGGTATCGGGCAAGGTGGTCAAGGTCAATTCGCCGCTGCAGGATTCCCCAGAATACGTGAACGAGGAACCGTACGACGGCGGCTGGATGGCCCAGATCGAGATGTCCGACCCTGGCGAGCTGAAGGGTCTGATGACCAGCGCAGCCTACGAGGAATTCCTCAAGGACCACGAAGGCTAGATGCCGTCCCCACTCGATCCGACAGAACTCTTTTCTCAACGCCACATCGGCCCCGACGAGAGCGACCTCGACGCCATGCTCAAGGTGGTCGGCGTGCGCTCGCTCGACGAGCTGGTCGGCCGGACGGTGCCGGCCTCTATCCGTGCGACCGCGCCGCTCGACTTGCCCCCGCCGCTTTCCGAAGCGCAGCTTCTCGTGGAAGCCCGCCGCCTGGCCAGTCACAACCGCGTGTTTCGTTCGTACATCGGCGTGGGCTACCACGACTGCATCGTCCCGCCGGTCATCAAGCGCAACATCCTGGAGAACCCCGGTTGGTATACGGCGTACACGCCCTACCAGGCCGAGATCTCGCAAGGTCGTCTCGAGGCGTTGCTCAACTTCCAGACCATGATCATGGACATGACCGCAATGGAGGTTGCGGGCGCGTCCCTGCTCGACGAGGCCACCGCTGCGGCCGAGGCGATGCACATGTTTTCCGGCCTAGCCGACCGCGACGACGCCAACTTGTTTTTCGTCTCAGAGCTGTGCCACCCGCAAACCCTGGCCGTGGTCGCAACCCGAGCCGAGGCGCGCGGCATCGAGGTCGTGGTGGGCAACCACGAGCGCTTCGCCTTTGACAACCGTGTGTTTGGAGCGCTGGTGCAGTACCCGACCACCGACGGCAGCGTGGTCGACTACCGCGCTTTCTGCGAACGTGCGCACGCGGCCGGCGCGCGCGTGGCCGTGGCTGCGGACCTGCTCAGCCTCGCGCTGCTCTTGCCCCCGGGCGAGTTCGGCGCCGACGTGGCGCTGGGAAGCACGCAGCGATTTGGCACGCCGCTGGGCTACGGCGGCCCCCACGCCGCGTTCTTCGCCACCCGCAAGGAATTCGTTCGTCGCATGCCCGGGCGACTCATCGGCGTGTCGGTCGATGCGCACGGCCGGACGGCCTTGCGCATGGCTTTGCAGACTCGCGAACAACACATCCGGCGCGACAAGGCCACCAGCAACATCTGCACCTCGCAGGTTCTGCTCGCCGTGATGGCCAGCATGTACGCCGTGTACCACGGGCCACGCGGAATTCGCGCCATTGCCGATCGGGTCGCCAGGATGACCGCAGTGCTGGCCGAAGGTCTGGCGCGCCTCGGGCTGCGTGTGTGGAGGGGACCATTTTTTGACACGGTTCGCGTGGAGGGTTTGTCCGCTGACGTGAAAACCTGGCACGACCGCGCCGAGGCCGCAGGGATGAACTTCCGACCGCTGGGTCCATCGGCTATAACCATCTCGCTCGACGAGACAACCAGCGAAGCCGACCTGTCGGAACTCCTGTCCGTGCTGGCACCCGCGGGCCGCAAGCTTCCCGACGTCGCGGCCCTGGCCAAAGACATCGACCCGCCCATCCCCGCCGCGCTCCTGCGCAAGAGCGCGTATCTGCAGCACCCGGTGTTCGCGCAGTACCATTCCGAGACCGAGATGTTGCGCTACATCCGGCGGCTGGAGGCGCGCGACCTGTCGCTGGTGCACTCCATGATTCCGCTCGGCTCGTGCACCATGAAGCTGAATGGCACCGCCGAAATGGTTCCGATTAGCTGGCCCAAGTGGGGCCGGCTGCATCCCTTTGCGCCGACCAACCAGGCCGAGGGCTACCACGCCGTGTTTCGCGAGCTGGAGCATGTGCTGGCGACGGTCACCGGCTTTCGAGGCGTATCGCTGCAGCCCAACGCGGGATCGCAGGGCGAGTACACCGGCCTGCTGGTGATTCGCCGCTATCACACCCGACGCGGACAAGGCCATCGCGATGTGTGCTTGATTCCCGCCTCGGCCCACGGCACCAACCCGGCGTCCGCGGTCATGGCTGGGTTCAAGGTCGTCGGCGTGGCTTGCGATGCCGGCGGCAACGTCGACGAAGCCGACCTGGAAGCCAAGGCTGCCGAGCACAAAGACCGTCTCGCAGCGCTGATGCTCACCTATCCGTCGACTCACGGCGTGTTCGAAGAAAACGTGAAGCGGCTGTGCGCCATCGTGCACGAGCACGGCGGACAAGTGTACATGGATGGCGCCAACATGAACGGCCAAGTCGGGCTTTGTCGGCCCGCCGAGATCGGCGCCGACGTCTGCCACATCAATCTGCACAAGACCTTTGCCAGTCCGCACGGCGGTGGCGGCCCAGGCATGGGTCCCATCGCGGTGGCCAGCCACCTGGTCGAGTTTTTGCCCGGCCATCCCGTGGTGCCAGTGGGCGGGCGCGATGCCATCGGCGCGGTCGCTGGCGCGCCATGGGGCAGCGCCAATATTCTGCTCATCGCGTGGGCGTATGCGCGCCTGATGGGCGCGGAAGGGCTCAAGCGCGCCACCGAGTTCGCCATCCTCAATGCCAATTACATCGCCGAGCGCCTGCAGCCGCACTATCCCGTCGTGTATCGTGGCAAGAACGGCCGCGTGGCGCATGAATGCATCGTTGACTTGCGACCGCTCAAAAAGAGCGCGGGCGTCGAGGCCGAGGACGTGGCCAAGCGTCTAATGGACTACGGCTTCCACGCCCCGACCATGTCATTTCCCATCGCGGGGACTCTGATGATCGAGCCGACCGAGAGCGAATCGCGGGCGGAACTGGACCGCTTTTGTGAGGCGATGATCGCCATTCGGCAGGAAATTTGCGAGATCGAGTCGGGCGCGCAGCCCCGCGACGACAACATGCTCAAGAACGCACCCCACACGGCCGAGTCGCTGCTCACCGCCGAGTGGACGCACCCATATGCGCGCGAACGGGCGGCCTATCCCCTGCCTTGGCTGCGTGGTCGCAAGTTCTGGCCGTCGGTGGGACGACTGAACAACGTACTGGGCGACCGCCAATTCGTGTGTTCCTGTCCACCGGTCGAGGCCTACAAATAGCCATGTCCAGTACGAATCTGACCTTCTCGTCGCGCGACGCCCACCGGGCCTGGCTTGCCACCCAGGCGGTTATGCCGGCGGGTTTTCGCGTGGGTACCACGTCGTTGTCTTTCATTCCGGTTGAAGTGCCCAAGCCGGCCAAGATGGACGTGACCTTGATCGCGCTGGATCGGCCCACGCCCGATTTCGCCGGGGTCTTCACCCGCAACGCGCTTCCTGGCGCGCCGGTGATTCTCGGCCGGCAGCGGCTTCACGAGGCGACTGTGAGCGCGGTGGTGGTGAACAGCAAGGTGTCGAATGTGCGCGCTCCTGATGGCCTCGCCGTGGCCGAGCGGTGGTGCGAGGCAGTGGCTGGTGCACTCGGCCTGCACGGCCGCCAGGTACTGCCCAATTCGACCGGCGTCATCGGCTGGCGCATGCCCATCGACGCCATGCTGGCCGCAGCGCCCGATGCCGTGGCGTCTCTGGGACAGCGGTCACTGCTCGACGCCGCGACCGCCATCATGACCACGGACCTATATCCGAAGGTTCGTCGCGCATCGGTTGGCCGGGGCAGCATCGTGGGCATTGGCAAGGGTGCCGGCATGATCGAGCCGAACCTGGCCACCATGCTGGTCTTCTTGCTCACCGATGTCGCGGTCCCGCGCGCTGAGCTGCGCCGCATGTTGATCCCGGCCGTGGACTGCAGCTTCAACTGCATGAGCATCGATTCCGACACCAGCACATCGGACACCGTGCTTCTGCTTTCCTCGGGCGCCGTGCCCTGCCCTGACCCAGCCGCGTTCGAAAAGGCACTGGCACAAGTGTGCCAGGATCTGGCGGAAGACATGCCCCGCAACGGTGAAGGCGTGCACCACGTGCTGCGGGTGCGAGTAAGCGGCGCACCTAACGAAGTGCTGGCCCGAGGCGTGGGCAAGTCAGTAGTCAACTCGCCTCTGTTCAAGTGCGCAGTTTGCGGCAACGACCCGAACGTGGGCCGTCTGATTTGTGCCATCGGCAAGTACGTGGGCCCGGCCGCGCCCGACCTGGATCTGCGCAACCTGCGCATCCGCATGGGCGGGCTGCTGATCTTTGCAAAGGGCAGCTTTCAACTTGACGCCAAGGTCGAAGCCGCCTTGATCGCCCATCTCAAGCAGGCCGAACTCTACGCCAGTGCCCCGCCCGTCGACGGCGTGTTCCATCCGCCAGTCGATTACCCTGCGCACGAACGTTGTGTGGAAGTCGAGATCGATCTAGGCGCGGGCAACGCAGCCGCGACAATCATCGGCGCGGACCTGAGCCACGAGTACGTCAGCGAGAACGCGGACTACCGGAGCTAGGATGTCGGCGCCGGGCCGGCGCCTTCGCCCCGGGGTCGGAACCGAAGAGCGCGGTCAGCCGCTCACGTGCGACCTTGGCCAGGAGTTCGCGCAGGCCCATCTCGATGGCAGCGGTTTTGGTAGGCGCGTGCGGCGCGTTCATGGCCTTGGCGACCAGATCGTCATCAAGGTTCAGAGTCGTCCGCATGCATACGATCGCACCCATCCCATCTGCATATGCAAGGCATCTGACCTACGCTGGAGTGGTCGGCTTGGTTCCTCTCCTATCCGAACCCCTTCCCTTCCGACCTGTGTGTCTTCTGTGCTCTCTCTGGTGAAACAGCTAGCTTTCCCCTGGCACGGCCGCTGCATTTACGCGGACCATGCGCCTTATCTTCGACCAAGGAACCATTCTCCTCCTCGAACCTGAATCTCCGTCGGCACTCGCAGATCTTCCGGGCGCGTTGTGGGATCCGCGGGTGGGGGCCTTGCGTTTGCCGGCCCGATTTCATCAACGGCTGCTGGCTGAACTTGGCCAACGCGGCGTCCGGTTCGAGGACGAGGTGTCCGGCCCTGCGGACGAGCTGCCGTCCCTCCGGTCTACTGAACTACGCCCGTACCAGGAGGCCGCGCTGGCCGCGTGGGCGATGGCTGACCGGCGCGGAGTAACTGTTTTGCCCACGGGCTCGGGCAAGACCCGTTTGGCGATCGCGGCCATCACTCGGTTGCGTGTGCCGGCTTTGTGCCTGGTGCCCACGCGCGTGCTGCTCGACCAGTGGGCGCGCGCTATCCATGAATGCACTGGATATTCTCCGGGCCGCCTCGGCGACGGCGAGCACCAGATCGAGCCCATCACTGTGGCCACCTTCGAAAGCGGCTGGCGGCAAATGCGCCAGCTCGGCAACCGATTTCAGCTTCTGGTCGTCGACGAGGCCCATCACTTCGGCGCGGGCCTCCGCGACGAGGCTTTGGAGATGAGCATCGCGCCCATGCGCTTGGGATTGACTGCCACGCCGCCCACGGGTCAGGCGGCTGTGCGTCTGGCCGAGCTGGTCGGCCGCACGGTCTACGAGCTGCGCATTGACGATCTGACCGGCGAGTTTCTGGCGCCATTTGACTCGGTGGTGGTGCATTTGGATCTGACGCCTGCTGAACGCAGCGAGTACGAATCGCTCATGGCGACCTTTCGCGAAGTCCTACGTCGCTTTCGTGCCATCGATCCCGACGCCACTTGGAAGGAGTTCGCGCGGGCCGCGGCGAAAACCGACGAAGGTCGCCGCGCCCTGGCTGCCTGGCACCGCTCGCGCCGCTTGCTCGCATTTCCCCAGGCCAAGCGCCAGATGCTGGCCAACCTGCTGGCCCGCCACGGCGATGCCCGCGTGATCGTGTTCACTGCGGACAATGTCACTGCCTATGCGGCAAGTCGCGAGCACCTCATCATGCCGCTCACCTGCCACATCGGCCGCAAAGAGCGCGAGCGCGCCCTGGCTCTTTTCAGAGAGGGAAAGCTGCGCGCCCTGGTTTCGGCCCAGGTCCTCAATGAAGGGTTGGACGTTCCCGACGCCGAGGTGGGCATCATCGTGGCAGGTAGCAAGGGCGAACGCGAGCATGTGCAAAGAGTCGGTCGCGTGCTGCGGCCTCGGCCGGGCAAGCGGGCTTTGGTGTACGAGTTGGTGGTGCGCGCCACTGGAGAAGTCGAGCAGGCCCGCCGCCGGAGGAACGCTCTTGCTGCCTGAAGCTGTTATTCCCGCGCGCATCCACAGCGGCCGCATCTTGCCCGCCTTTCTCGACGAGCGCGACCAGCCCTGGTTGCACGTTCTCATCGACGAGGTGGATCGGTTTCGCGGTCGGTCCTTGCGCGAGCTATTGCAGCGCCTGCGTGAGCCCCTACCTTGCGCGGCTCCTTACTTCAAGTTGCGCGCAACGGCCCAGCTTCTGTTGCGCATGGGCAACGCTGAGATCAAGTCTGACGTGTCTCCGGCCGAAGCCCGTGAAACCCTCTTTGTCGAGGCGGCTGTCCAGACCGGCAAGCCGCGCACGTCAATCGTGGCCGCCGCAGCCGCGACGCTTGGCCTGGCACCAGCAGCTCTGGAACGGGCGCTCTTCGCCGATCTTCCTGGCGAGCGCATCTTCACCGGCCCCAGCAGTCCTGTGTCACCGCACGAAGTCGCCCTGCGGGTCAATCAGCTCATTGCGCGCAGCCTGCTTTTTCGCGCCAGCCGCGTGCGCATCCGCGCCGAGGGCGCCCTGCGCCCGGTGGTTCGCCAGGCCAAGCTGCGCGGCCTCATCTGCACCGTCGAGGACGGCCAGCCGCCGGTGCTGGATCTGTCCGGTCCCTATGCGGTCTTTCGTCGCACTCTGCTCTACGGCCGGGCATTGGGCGAACTGCTTCCCTTCTTGGGCTGGTGTGCGCGCTTTGAACTCACTGCCACCTGCACGCTGCGCGGCCAGGAAGGCGAGCTGCACTTGCAGACTGGTGATCCGCTCTTCCCGGTCAGCACGCCCAAGCCCTTTGACAGCAAGCTGGAGGCGCGCTTTGCCTGCGATCTCAAGAAGGCTGCGCCTGACTGGGATCTGGTGCGCGAGCCCGAGCCTGTGCGCGCTGGCGGCACCATCATCTTCCCCGACTTTCTGCTGCGCCACCGGTTCGACTCCAGTCGCCAGTTTCTCGTGGAAGTCATCGGCTTCTGGACGCCCGAATACCTGCGGCGCAAGCTGTCTCTGCTCCGGGCGGCGAGGCTGGACAATCTAATTCTGTGTCTCGACGAGAATCGCTGCTGTGCCGACGGCGAGATCCCGCCCGGAGCACGTATCGTGAGTTTTCGCCGGCACATCGACCCCGCGGCGGTGCTGCAGGCTGCGGGTTGCAGTGGATAGCAACGTCACGCCCGCAGGCCCGGCGCTTCGTGGCCGCTGCGGGCGACGTATTCAAGGTAGCCGCCACCGTACGGGATCACGCCCTCGGGCACCAGTTCCAGCACGCGGTTGGACAGGCCGGCCAGGAAGCGCCGGTCGTGCGACACGAAGAGCATGGTGCCCTCGAAATCGCGCAGGGCCGCAAGCAGCATCTCCTTGGTGGCCATGTCCAGATGGTTGGTGGGCTCGTCGAGAACCAGCAAGTTGGGGCGATCGAAGAGCAGCCGCGCCATCACCAGGCGCGCCTTTTCACCGCCCGAGAGCACGCGGCAGATCTTGTCGATGTCGCTGCCCGAGAAGCCGAAGCAGCCGCCCAGCGATTTGATGGTGCCCACCGAGGCCAGCGGGAACGCCTCTTCCAAGGTCTCGTACACGGTCTTGTCCGCGTCGAGCAGTTCCATGGCGTGCTGGGCGAAGTAGCCCATGCGCACGCCCGCGCCCAAGGTCACGCTGCCTTGGTCTGGCGCAATTTCGCCCGCCACCAGCTTCAGCAATGTGGATTTGCCCGCGCCGTTCACGCCCATCACGCTCCAGCGCTCCCTGCGCCGGACCATCAAATCGAATCCGTCGTAGATGACGTGGGATCCGTACTGCTTGTGCAGGCGCTCGATCTTGATCACGTCCTCGCCCGAACGGGGAGCTTCGGGAAACGCGAAACTCAGGGTGTGGCGACGGCGCGGAGGCTCCAGCTTTTCGATCTTGTCCAGCTTCTTCACCCGTGACTGCACCTGCGCGGCGTGGCTGGCCTGGGCCTTGAACCGCTCGATGAAGCGGATCTCCTTGGCCAGCATGGCCTGCTGGCGCGCGTACGCCGCCTCGGCCTGGGTTTCGTTGAGCGCGCGCTGCTTCTCGTAGAAATCGTAGTTGCCCGAGAAAGTGGTGAGCACGCCGCCGTCGATTTCGATGATCTTGCTCACCACGCGGTTCATGAATTCGCGATCGTGGGTGGTCATCAAGAGCGCGCCGTCGTAGTTCTTGAGGAAGCCTTCCAGCCAGATGATCGATTCGATGTCCAGGTGGTTCGACGGCTCGTCGAGCAGCATGACCTTGGGCCGCATCAGCAGAATGCGCGCCAGAGCTACGCGCATCTTCCACCCGCCCGAGAGATTTCCCACGTCGCCGTCCATCATCTCTTGCGAAAAGCCCAGGCCTGCCATGATCTCGCGTGCCCGCGCTTCCAGCGCGTAGCCGCCCAACTCGTCGAAACGCGCCTGCACATGGCCGAAGCGGTGGACCAGGGTGTCGAGTTCGTCGACGCGCGTCGGGTCGGCCATGGCGTGTTCCAGCTCGCGCATCTCAGTGGCCATGGCAGAGACCGGACCCGCCCCGTCCATGGTCGCGCCAATGGCGGAAACGCCCTTCATCTCGCCTACGTCCTGACTGAAGTGCCCGATGGTCACGTTGCGGTCGATGGAGATCTGGCCCTCGTCGGGCGACTCCTCGCCCATGATGAGCCGAAACACGGTGGATTTGCCCGCGCCGTTGGGCCCCACCAGGCCGATCTTCTCGCCGCGCAGAATGGCCGCGCTGGCCTCGATGAATAGGATCTGCGGGCCGTGCTGCTTGCTGATGTTGTCGAGACGAATCACGAGAGCGAGGGTGTTTACTACGCTCGGCCCCATGGTTCCAGCACGCCGAGATGCAAATGCCCCTATACTCCCGCACTCCCATGGCGATTCTTGCCACTGCCCAGAACCTGTCCAAGTCGTTCGGCGCGCGCCCGCTGTTCGATGGCGTCAGCTTCACCCTGGCCGAGGGCGAGCGCGTGGGGCTCATCGGGCCAAATGGCGCGGGCAAGACGACTCTGCTGCGCATTCTCGCTGGTGCGGACGCTCCCGACCGTGGCGAGCTGTCGCTGCGGCGCCGGCTGCGCGTGGGCCATGTGGCGCAGGTGCCGGAGTTCACCGTCGGGCGAACCGTGCGCGAAACCATCATGGAGGGCGCGGCTGGGATCGGCGATCACGACCTTGGCTGGCGAGCGGCCGCGCGTGTGGACGAATTGATCTCGCGGCTGGATCTGGCTGGCGCGCAGGCTGGCGCAGACGCGCCTGTGGATCGTCTGTCCGGCGGCTGGCGCAAGCGGGTGGCGCTGGCGCGCGAGCTTGTGCGCGAACCGGAGCTGCTGCTACTCGACGAGCCCACCAATCACCTGGACGTGGACAGCATCCTTTGGTTGGAAAAGCTGCTGGCCGCGGCGCCCTTCGCCACCGTGACCGTAACGCACGATCGGCTGTTCCTGCAGCGAGTAGCCAACCGCATCCTCGAACTCGACCGGCGCAACGCCGGCGGCCTGCTATCCGTCGCTGGCGACTACGCGACATTCATCGAGCGCAAGGCGGATCTGATGGCGGCGCAAGAGCGGCGCGAGGCTTCGCTGCGCAATACCCTTCGCCGCGAGACGGAGTGGCTGCGCGCGGGCGCGCCGGCCCGCACCACCAAGCAACAGGCGCGCATCCAGCGCGCCGAGGTGCTGGCAGGCGAGGTCGACGAGCTGGCCGGCCGCAACGTCGTGCGCACGGCAGACATCGATTTCGTGGGCACCGGTCGCAACCCGCGCCGCCTCATCGAGGCCTGCGGTATCGCCAAGTCGTATGGCAACAGAATCATCTTCAAGGAACTAGATCTGTTTCTGGGCCCGGGCAGCCGAGTCGGGCTCATCGGTCCCAATGGATGCGGCAAATCGACCATGCTGCGCGTGCTGGTCGGTGACGAGCCGCCGGACGTTGGGCAGATCCTGCGTGCCGACGGCCTGCAGGTGGCGTACTTTGCCCAGCACCGCGAGGCACTGGATCCACGACAGAGTGTGGTGGACACCCTCTGCCCTGGCGGCGACCACGTCACCTTCCGCGGCGTGCGCGTTCACGTCAGCGGCTACCTGGCACGCTTCCTGTTCCGCAGCGAGCATGCCAAGCTGGCAGTGGGCCAGCTCTCCGGTGGCGAGCAGAGTCGTCTGGCCCTCGCTTGCCTGATGTTGCGGCCCGCGAACGTGTTGGTGCTGGACGAGCCCACCAACGATCTCGATCTGGACACGCTTCAGGTTCTGGAGGACTCGCTGCTGGGTTTCGACGGTGCGGTTCTGCTGGTGACCCATGATCGCTATTTTCTCGACCGCGTGACTACCAAGCTGCTCGCCTTTCACACGCGGCCGGGCGCCGCGGGCTGCATCAGCGCCATGGTCGGCCTCAGGCAATGGGAGAGCTGGTACGCCGAGGAAGCCGCAGCCAGCGCAAGTGCGAATGCAATCGAGCCCAAGGCGCCCGCAGCGACCAGCAGCCCGCGCCGCAAGCTCAGCTACCACGATCAACGCGACTGGGACACCATCGAGGCTCGCATCGCCCAGGCCGAGGCAAGCCTATCTGCGCTGCGGGCCGAGCAGGCCAGCCCGCAGGTCGCCACCGATCATGCTCGCCTGGTCGAGCTGGAGGCAGAGATCAGCGCCGCCCAGGCGGAGGTCGACCGCCTTTACACCCGCTGGGGCGAACTGGAGTCGCTGATCCCGCGATAGCGTTGGGCGCAGCGTGAGGCTAGAGCGTGCAGGCGCCCTCTTCGCAATGAGAGCCCATAAACGTGGACGTCGGGAAGACAGTCGAGCAAGACGCATCGATTGCCACCTCCTGAGCGCCCGTGCAAGTGACCAAGTAGTAGGTGAGCGTGTCGTCGTATCTCACGGTCGCCACCGTCGCGCCGCACGCATTCTTCACCGTGATGGAAGCGCCCATGCCGTTGGTCACGTCGTTCCCTTCGAACACTGTGGAAAAGCAAGCCGAGCCATTCTTCTTCACGGTCAGCGTGGTCACATTCGTGGTGTCCAGAACCGCGCTCTCCGTAACCCCGTTCGGGTAGCAGGTATTGAAGTCATTCGTGGAGAGGTCAGTCTCCGTCGCGCAAGTGCCAGTTTCAACGCAGTCAGTGCCGAGATACTTGAGACAGTCCGGCAGGCTGCAGGAAGCCGAGCCGTTCCCGCCGCCAGTGCCGGTCGTGGTTCCGCAGTTTCCGCCTGTCGGTGTCGTGCCGCTGGCGCCGCCGCTGTGGCCGCCCGTGGGTGTCGTGCCGGCGGTTCCACCGCCGCTGTGGCCGCCCGTGGGTGTGCCGCCGCTGCCGCAAGCCAGGGCAAACGCGACAAGGCTAGCCGAAACCAAGATGCCTAGATTTCTCATGGAAACTCCTTCTTATTGCCGAAAGCCCGTTCGGGCGATGCATTCGAGGCCGGATTATAGGACAAATTTGTCATTTGGCAGGAATCCGCGATGGCGCGCGGCGCCGCAAGACGCGCCTGGCCGGCTACATCTTGTATTTCAGGAACCTCACGCGCGGCGATCCGGAAATCTCGAGATAGAACCCGAAATCGAAGTCGATAAGGCCGGATGCCTGCACCAACTGGTGCGGCGGATTGGGGAACGGCTGCGCCTGCTTGAATGCCTCGATGGCCGTGTCGTCGATAAAATCCACGCCGCAGGTCTGGGACAGCGAAACCTTGGCCAGCGAGCCGTCGGGCCGGAGTTGGACGTGCACTTGAGTCAGACGGTCCTGCGAGCCGTAGATGGCGCCCGTGGGGTCGCGACGCCGGTACTCCTCGACCGGCTTCCAGTGGTCGCGCACCTGTTCCTTGACCCGGTTGAAAAAGGTCGCGAACTTCCAGCGCTTGGCATTGAGCGCTGTCTCTTCGCCATCGTCCACGTCACGCAGGTGGTCCTGGGTTCCGCTGCCCACGGCGTGAGCGACCTCCTCTTCCGAGGGCAGAAGCGAGGCCAAGCCCGGGCCGGGCGAAAGCAACGGTTCGCCTTCGCGCGTCTGTAACGGAGCCCGGCGCGAGCCACCGCCGCCCGCCGGTGCGAACAATCCCTCAGGATCCGAGGGTCCCGAAACCTGTTCGCCGGTTTCGCCGGGCGCCTTGTCGGGATCGCCAGGCGTTGACATGAGCCTTCTGTGCGACGGCATGCGCATGGCCAAGGCTCCGGCCGAGCCCGGCGGCTTGGGCGATCCGGCCGGCTCAGAGACTGCGGCGCGGTTGCGATCGCTGTCGCCGCGCGAGCGCTGCAGCTCGTTGGGATCGAACCGGCCGTACTTGCGTGTCTCGTGCTCCACCGAGGAATCATACTCGGCGGCGAACCGCGCATTCTCGGGCCGCTTTTCCTCGCGCGGCCGCGCCAGATCCACGACCTGTCCGGGGGCTTTGGTCGACTCTTCTTCCTTCTTCGCCTTTTCTTCCTGTGCCTTTTCCTCCAGGCGCTCCATGTCGGCGATGAGCTTTCTCGCCGTGGCATCGTCAACCGTACTCACCGAGATGGGCTCGGCGGCGCCCTCGGCCGCGGCCCGCTTGCGCGCCGCCAGGAGGTCGGCATCACGCGGGGCCCAGATGTGCAACATGACCCCAGCCACCAACAGGAGCTGCAAGTGGATCAGCACGGCCAGCGCGGCCCATCGGCCGAGAGAGGCGCCCTTCCGTCGCTGGGGTGAATCGAAGTTGGCCATGGCGCAAGACCCGCCTTACACCAATAAGTGTAACCACTTTTTCGCAACGGCCAACCATTGCCGCCTGCCGGCTGCAGGAACCTGGACCCGCGTCAGCTCATTCTCTAGAGTAGCGAGCACACTCGATGAGCCGCCCCGCGCAACTTGGCGATCCCATGCAGCCCGCTAGCCGTCCAGCGCAACTCATGGAACACGACCTTCTGCATGACGTGGGACGTGCTGTGGCGGACTTCGACCTCATCTCGGAGGGCGATCGAATCCTGGTGGCAGTTTCCGGCGGAAAAGACAGCTACTCGCTGCTCGCATTGCTGGAAACGCTACGCCGGCGAGCGCCGGTGCACTTCGACCTGCTGGCCGTGCACCTTGACCAAGGCCAGCCGGGTCACGATCCCGCACCGCTTGCCCTCTGGCTGCGCAGCAATGGCTTCGACCACCAAATCGTGCGCGAAAACACCTATTCAATAGTGGTCGACAAGATCCCGCAAGGCCGCACCTATTGTTCGCTGTGCGCGCGGCTGCGCCGTGGAATCCTCTACCGGTTAGCCGGCCAATTCGGGTGTACCAAGATTGCACTCGGGCACCACCGCGACGACGCCATCGAGACTCTGCTGCTCAACATCTTCTTCGCGGGCAAACTGGCGGCCATTCCTGCGCGCCTGGTCAGCGACGATGGCGCGTCCATCGTTATCCGGCCGCTCATCTACTGCGCCGAAGAAGCCCTGGCCCGCTTCGCTGAAAGCCGTCGCTTTCCTATCCTGCCCTGCCATCTGTGCGGCTCGCAGCCCGATGCGCAACGCAAACAGATGAAGGCCCTGTTGTCCCGCATGGAGGCCGAGCACCCCAACCTCCGCCAGACCATGCTGGCGGCGCTGGGCAATGTGAACCTGTCGCATCTGTTGGATCGCGAGGCATTCAACTCGGCAGCGTCGCACCGCTGAGGATACGGAGGTGAGAGGAGATGACCTGGACTCGGAGCTGGAGTGGCGCAGACCTGAGCTGAACCTATACATTCATGATGTCTTCTAACCATGCGCAATCATTGAAGAGGTCCATGCGCCAAGCGGTTGCCAGTCAGCGCCGAGTGATCGATCCATGAGCGGTGAGTCTTTCCCCCTCCCGCGTCCAAGTCCGCTATGATTCTGTTGGCAGGCAACATACGTGAAAGCAGGGGTACGAGTATGAACGCAAATCGCTTGAACCTGTGGCTGGCCGTTTCGCTGCTGATCGCCACGGGATGCGGCGGGGCACGAACGCAGCTTAACGAGTTGGAGACTGCGGAAACCGGTGGCTCGGCCGCTGGCGATACTGCGTCCCTTGGTGGCGGCACCGGGTTCGGAGGCAGTCCGGCCGTGGGCGGTATGGGCGGAATGGCGGGGCAAGGTGGCCCCGGGGGTTTGACCGCGGAGGCAGGCTCAATCGCACCCGGAGGCGCCGTGCCGTTCGGTGGTACCACATTCTTCGGCGGCTACATCGGCACAGCTGGCGGAACGGCCATGCTCGGTGGCTCTGTCGGCACGTCCGGCGGAACGACCGCGCTGGGTGGCCACGTCAACACAGGCGGGGCCTTTCCATTCGGTGGCAGCACACCCAGCATCGGTGGCTACAGCGGCTTCGGCGGCAGCATCGTACTCGGCGGACACGGCGGCACTGTCCCATTGGGTGGCAGCACCGCCAGCCACGGCGGCACGGTCGTCCCATTGGGTGGCAGCACAGTATTCGGTGGCAGCATCGCCAGCCACGGCGGCACTGTCCCATTGGGTGGCACCGTGGTCGGCGGCCACGGCGGCACGGCTGGCACAGGCGGCGCTGGTGGGACGGCCGGGACCACGTCTTGCCCGGGTTTGGCGTCCAATGAGGAGCTTATCGACGACATGAACGACGGCGATCGCTTCATCCCGCAGGTCAACGGACGCGCCGGGGCTTGGAAAGACCGCGATGACGGCACGCCGGGCTCAACCATGTTCCCTGACCCATCGGGACCGTTTACGATGACCAACACGGGCGACGCCTGTCGCCAATACGCGGCGTACGCGTACGGTGGTCCCTTTGTGGACGATGGCCCGGTGGTTTACTTCGGGATCGGCGGTCCCTACGACGCGTCCAAGTACGACGGCATCACTTTCTGGGCAAAAATGGATAGGGGCACATCGTCGGGGCTGCGGGTCGCGTTCCCCGACAAGGACACCCAGCCTGATGGCGGGCTCTGCGACGTGAGCAGCTCGGGGCCGACAATGTGCTACGACCACTACGGTAGCCACATAGCCCTCACCACCACCTGGGCGAAGTACTCCGTCTCCTTCTCTTCGCTCACCCATGGGGGATGGGGCCGCGGAGGGACGGGCTTCGACCGATCCACCATCTACGAAGTGCAGTTCCAGATTCCGGTCGATGCCACGTTCGGGGTATGGATCGACGACGTCGCATTCTTCGTACTATTCGAGCACTAGCGTGTGCGAGGGTTGGGCCTCAGATCGACAATTTCTAGGCCGCGCCGCCGCGCCTGGGCGGGGTGACGACGTTGGCAGCGGGAGCCACGCCGTGGCCGGTGGCCTTGGGATGGGCTAGCGGCCGGGTCAGCAAGATGACCAATGCCTCATCCACGGTGTGCACCGGCTGGATCTTGATCCGCTCGCGCAGGTGACTGGGAATCTCGCTCAGCTCCGCCATGTTGGCGGCGGGCACGATGGCAACGCGCATGCCAGCACGCACCGCCGCCAGCAGCTTCTCTTTCAAACCACCGACCGGGAGAACACGCCCGCGCAAAGTAATCTCTCCCGTCATGGCCACGTCCCGCCGCACGGGAATCCCAGACACCAGCGACACCAGAACGCAGGCCATGGTGACCCCGGCCGAGGGTCCGTCCTTGGGCACGCCACCCGCGGGCACGTGAATATGGATCTCGCGATCGGAAAGGAAATCGCTGCGCAGCCCCAGTCGCGTCGCCTGCACCCGGGCGAACGACAGTGCCGCTTGCGCCGATTCCTTCATCACCTCGCCAAGCTGGCCGGTCATGATCAGGTTGCCTTTGCCCGGCATCATCTGCGCCTCGACGTGGAGGACCTCACCACCCGCCTGTGTCCACGCCAGGCCGTTGGCGATTCCAACTTCGTCCACGCGCTGGCGCTCGTCGGGGATGAACTTGGGCGGCCCCAGCAATCTTGCCAAGTCGTCCACGGTTACTGCGGCTCGGCCGGACTTGGCCTTGCGGCCACGCGCGGGTGTCTGGCCACGCTCCACCAGACGCCGCGCCATCTTGCGCGCGACCTGCGCCACCTGCCGCTCGAGCTCGCGCAATCCGGCCTCGCGCGTGTACTCCGAGATGATCTTGCGCAATGCCGGACGCCCCAGCGAAAGATCGCGTTCGGTCAGGCCCGCCTCGGCGATCTGTTTGGGAACCAGGTACTTTTCAGCGATGGCCAGCTTCTCTTCCTCGCTGTACCCGGCCAACCGCAGGGTTTCCATGCGGTCGCGCAAGGGCGGCGGAATGGTGTCCGCCAGATTGGCGGTGGCGATGAACATCACCTTGGACAGATCGAAGGGCACACCCAGGTAGTGATCGCGGAAGGCGTGGTTCTGCTCGGGATCGAGGACTTCGAGCAAGGCTGCCGAGGGATCGCCGCGGTAGTCCGAGCCCAGCTTGTCCACTTCGTCGAGCATGAACACGGGATTCTTGCTGCCCGCCTGTTTCATTCCCTGCAGGATGCGCCCGGGCAGCGCGCCCACGTAGGTGCGGCGGTGGCCGCGGATTTCAGCCTCGTCGCGCACCCCACCCAGAGAAATACGCACGAACTTGCGGCCCAGCGCCCGCGCGATGGATCTCCCCAGCGAGGTCTTGCCCACGCCGGGCGGGCCGAGGAAGCAAAGCAGCGGACCATGGACCCCGCGGCGCAGTTTGTGAACCGCCAGGTAGTCGAGGATGCGTTCCTTCACGTGCTCCAGGTCGTAGTGATCCTGGTCGAGCACAGCGCGCGCGGCCTGCAGATCGACCGGCTCTTCGCCTGGTTCCTTCCAGGGAAGCTCGACCATGACGTCAACGTAGCTGCGCACCACCGCCGCCTCGGCACTCTCGGGACTCATCTGTTCCAGACGCCGCAACTGCTTGTCAGCTTCGGCGCGCGCCTCGGCCGGCAGTCCTCCCGCTTCGATTTTCTGGCGCAAGTCCTCGATCTCGTCGCGGAATGAATCCGCATCACCCAGCTCGTGCCGGATCTGGCGCAACTGCTCGCGCAGATAGTAGTCGCGCTGGGTTTTGGACATTTCCTCCTTGACCTTGCTCTGGATGCGGTTCTGCACCTCGAGAATGCCAACTTCGTTCTCCAGGGCCTGGTTCACCTTGGCCAGGCGCTGAACCGGATCGTCCATCTCCAAGATCGCCTGCGCGTCGGCCAGCTTCAGCGTCAAGTTCGACGCCACCAGATCCGCAATGCGGCCGGGCTCGTCCACATTTTGCAGCACCAGGGCCAGCTCTGGCTGCACGGTGCGGCCCAACTCAGCCACCCGCTCCACGTTCTGTTTCACTGTGCGCACCAGCGCTTCCAGTTCCACCGTGGATGCCGGCGTCGCTTCTTCCATGATATCCAGGCGAACCCGGTAGCTGGGCTGCTCCGCGATGAAGCGCTGGATCCGCGCGCGGCACAGACCCTGGATTAGAATCTTGAGCCCACCGTCGGAGAGCTTGCGCATGCGCATGATGAGCCCGACCGTACCCGTGCGATACAGCGAGCTGGGCTTGGGATCCTCTTCGGCCGATTCGCGCTGGGCGACGATGAAGCACAGCCGCTGATCGTTCTGCAGCGCGACCTGCACAGCATCCAAAGAGATCGGCCGCGACACGCGCAACGGAGCAATCATGTACGGAAACACCACCAGATCCCGAACCGGCAGCAGCGGCAGCACATCCGGTATCTCGTGACCCAGGCCGGGCCGGTTGCCTTCGCCTTCGGCGCTCATGCTTTGCAGACTAGCAGAAACGATCAAAGCACTACACAAATCGGTTCAGTCCGTCGTGCGCTTGACAGATTCCAACGCGAAGACTAGCTTGGCCCCGCATTGACAACTGAATAGTGACACGGGCGCGGGGCTTCGACGGCCCCGCTGAAAAGGGAAGCCGGTGCGCACCTCAGGGTGTCATCCCGGCGCGGTCCCGCCACTGTGAGTGGGAAGTCTTTTCCGATTTGGCCACTGGAGGACAACCTCTGGGAAGGCTGGAACGGGCGAAGCGGCCATGCCGCAAGACCCACGAGCCAGGAAACCTGCCCGCGTCAGCCACGCTGCCTTCCCGAGGAGGAACTGGGCGCCTAGCTTTCAGCCACGCACCCCCATTCCCGCCGACGGAATGGGGGTTTTTCATGTGGTTCCAAAGGGTGCCGTCCGGCGCGGAGATCGCCGATCCGGCCTGCAAACAAATTCAATCACGCCCGCGCGCCGCAATCGCTGCGGCGGTTCTGTGCGTGACGGCAGGCGCTGCTCGTGCGGCCGAGCCCGCCTACGAAACCGTGGTGGTAGCCGAGGCCGAGCCGCGGGCGCGCCAGGAGGATGCGGCCTCGTCTTCCGTGATCACGGCCGACCGCACCCCGCGCAGCGCAGAGGACTTGCCGCAGCTTCTCTCGGAGCTGCCTGGCGTTTCGGTCACGCGCCTGGGCGGACTCGGCTCCATGGCCACCCTGTCGCTGCGTGGATCCTCGGCCAACCAGGTCGAGGTGTACTTCGATGGCGTGCCGCTCTCGGCGGCATCGGGCGGCGGCGTGGACATCGGACTCATCCCCGTGGTCGATCTCGGCTCGGTCGAAGTCTACCGGGGAATGAGCCCAATCGGATTCGGCGCCTCAGCCATCGGCGGAATCGTGTCGCTGTCGAGCGCCGCGGCGGCAAACTCCGGCGTGCGCGCCTATGCCGGTGGCGGGTCTTTCGACACTGGATTTGCCGGAGTGCAGGCGCGCTGGGCCGGCAACAAACTGCGCGCACTCGCCAGCGTGAACGCGCTCGGCTCGGCCGGCGACTTCCCCTATCGCAACGACAACGCCACGCCCTTCAACACCAGCGACGATTCCATCACTCGCCGCCAGAACAATGCCCTCAGGCAGATGGATGGCCTGGCTCATGTTGCCGGGTTGTTGCCTGGCCAGCGACAGATCTGGGGCACCGCCAGCTTTCTTCACCGCGACCAGGGCGTGCCACCCGCAGGCTCGCTGCTGGCGAATGGGGCGGCGCTCGGCACCGACCGGCTGCTTGCAACTGCGGCCTACGACTCGCACGACGACCTCGGGCGGGGCAGTTGCTTGCGCGCCCAGCTCTACAACGTCGCCACCTGGCAGCGCCTCGACGACCCGTATGGCGACGTGTCGGGTGGCGTGCCGACCCACACGCGCGACCTTTCCACCAGTTCGGGCGTCACGCTTGCGGGATCGAAGCCGCTAGCCGGATGGCTGAAGCTCTCCGCGGTTGCCGACGGCCGCTATGAACGTTTCGATCCCGCGAGCGTTCTACCCGGCGCCGCGGCCATTCCACCTGGCTCGCGCATCTTTGGCGCGAGCGGGGTGGAGACGCGATTCGTGACTCAAGCGCTGCGCTTGGCGGTGATCCCATCCGTGCGCATGGAAGTAGCCAAGGACGAGATCACGCGGCCGGAGCGCTATCGTCTGATGGACGCTGATACCCAACCTGCCACCTATTGGTTGCCCAACGCACGCCTGGCACTGGTGCAGTGGGCGAGCGAGCAAGTCACTCTGCGCGCAAATCTCGGGCGCTACGGCCGTCTGCCTTCGCTGTTCGAACGCTACGGCAACACAGGCCAGATACTGGGCAACCCCGACCTCGTGCCAGAAACCGGCACCAACGGGGATGTGGGCGCGAAGTGGACCCGCCAAGGCGAGCGCCTGCGGCTTTCTCTCGACGGCGCCCTGTTTGCCGCCTGGGCGCGCAACTTGATCTACTACCGCCAGGTCGGGACCTACATGCGGCCGGGCAACGTGGGCAGCGCGCGCATCCTTGGCGCGGAGATGTCGGCGAGTGTCGATTGGCGACGCCGTTTGCGCTTCTTCGGACAGAGCACCCTCACCGATGCCCGCGACCAGGAAAACGTGGGCGGGAGCTACGGCAAACAACTTCCCAATCGGCCGCGCCTGCGTGCCTACGCGCGGCCCGAGCTGCGCGATCTTCCTCTCGCGGGCCGCTGGCGCTGGGGGTTGTACGCCGACCTGGACGTGACGAGCGGCAACTACCTCGACTCGGCCAACCTGGTCGAGGTCAGCCCGCGCGTGCTCTTCGGCGCTGGTGGCCAGGTAAGCGCGCCCCAATGGGGCCTGCGCCTGGTGGCCAGCGCGCAGAACCTGGCCAACACGCCGGTGGTCGACTTCACCGGCTATCCCCTGCCCGGCCGCTCGATCTTTCTCACCCTGCAATGGTCCACGTCCGAAGCCAACAAGGAGACCCTGGAATGACCAAGACATCTCGCCACACCAATCTTGCATTGACTCTTGCGCTGCCTGCGTTGTTCGGCCTGGCTTGTGGCAGTGGCGCTCCGGCGACTTCAGGCAGCGCCGGCCCAACCGGTTTGGCCGTGATCCACGGCAGCAGCGACTACACTTCGTCGCTGCTCTCGCTCGTCGACCCGGCGACTGCCACACTGGTGCACGACAATTGCCTCAACTCGGGCAGCGTGGCGCCGCAACTTTCACAGGCACTTTCCGGAGACGTGGTGCTGCCCAGCGCGCCCTTGCCCGGCCATCCCCTGGTTCTAATCGACCAGAAAAATAGCGCTCTTGTGTGGGTGAATCCCACCGATTGCACGGTGGCCAAACAACTGAGCGTCAGCGCGGGATTTGCGGCCAACCCGCACGACGTGGTGGCGATCTCGCCCAACAAGTTCTACGTGACCCGCTACCAGACGAACCCCAGTCCCAGCGCTGACCCGTCTGATTTCGACGAAGGCGGCGATCTACTGGTCTTGGATCTCGATCTCGGCAAGGCCGTGGGTCGCATAGATCTTGCCCCCTATGCAGCGGGCGGAGCCGGAATCAATCCCAATCCCGACCGCGCCCGCGTTCTCGACGGCAAGATCTACGTCACGCTGAACAATCTCAGCGCTGACATGGTCAGCCAGGCCGGGCCCGGCCGAGTGGTCGTCGTGGATCCGACGACGGACACGGTCAGCTCGGTCATCGACTTGCCCGACTTCAAGGACTGCAGCGCCATCGTGCCAGTGCCCGGGCGGCAGGGTTCGTTGGCGGTGGCTTGCTTCGGGTTCTCTGGCGACGGCGCGAATCAAGTCAACGGATCGGGCGTGGTCCTCATCGATACCTCAGTGTCGCCCGCCACGGTGCAGTCTCGTATGGCCGCTGACTTTGGCCGCCCGGTCTCATTCGCTGACCTCGCTGTGGCGAGCCCAACTCTCGCCCTCATCATCGTGTCCGGCGACTATTCGGGCTCGCCACCAGATCGACTTTGGCAGTTCGATTTCGCCGGCGGCGTGCCGCAAGATCTGCTCGACGCCACTGGCGCCTGGGTGCTGGGAGGTCTGGCCTTTGACCCGGCCACGCAGCGGGTGTTTCTGGGCGATGCCGATCCGCAATTGCCCAAGCTGCATGTGTTTGACGTGAGCGCCTCGTCGCCTGTTGAGCTGCCCTCTCTGAATAGCGATCCCGCAATAGGCATGTTGCCGCGGTTCCTGGGATTGTATTGATCCATGAAGATCGCGCTCACCTACGTGGTCCTGCTCGTGCTGCTGGTCGGTGCGGTGGCGCTTGCGCTGCTGGTCGGCCACGGCAATCTGTCCGACCCGACGCTGCGTTCGACGTTGCTTGGCCTGCGGGCCACCCGCGTGGGGGCAGCCTTGCTAGCGGGCGCGGCTCTGGCCACCGGCGGGGCCGTGGTCCAGGGTGTGTTCCGCGATCCACTGGTGAGCCCGTCTATTCTGGGCACCACGGCCGGCGCCAGCTTGGGTGGACAGTTGGCCATGCTGGCCATGGTTTCCGGCTCGCCCCTGGCCAGCCTGGCGGTCAGCGCCGAGATGATGTTGCCCCTCGGTTGTCTCGCGGGGGCAGGCCTTTCCCTTGTCATCGTGCTCACCTTCTGTCGCGAACGCACGGGCACGCTGACTCTCATCCTTACTGGGTTCATCCTGTCGTCGCTTTTCCTCGCGATCTCAAGCTTCATCACCAGCCTGGCGCAGGATTCCTGGGACATGAGTCGGGCCGTGGTGTCCTTCACCCTGGGCGGCGTGGGCGGGGTCAGCACGCGCCAACTCCTTGCGGCCGTGCCCATGGTCGGCATCGGCATCGTCGCCTGCTGGCTGTGGAGCGACAATCTCGACCTGTTGCTTTCTGGTGAAGACGAAGCCAGCAGCTTGGGCGTCGAAGTGGGCCGCGCCCGACGCTGGGCCGTGACCTGGGTGGCGGTGCTGGCCGCGGCAGCCATCGCGGTGGGAGGCAACGTTGGATTTGTCGGTCTCATCGTTCCGCACACGCTGCGGCCTCTCGTTGGCGTGCGCCACCGGCGCTTGATTCCGGCCTGCGCCCTCTTGGGCGGCACGTTCCTGGTCGCCTGCGACGTCATTTCGCGCGTCTTCCCCAGCCGCTCCGAGCTGCCATTGGGCGTGATCACCGGCATCATCGGCGCGCCCGTGTTTCTGATCCTGCTGGCGCGCTCGCAGCGCGAGGTGAGCCATGGCTGACAGGGCTCTCATCGAAACCCAGGGGCTCACGGTGCAGCGAGGAGATCGCGTACTGCTCGACCAGATTTCCTTTTCCGCGGGGGCAGGTCAGGTGGTAGCGCTGCTTGGGCCAAATGGCGCGGGCAAGAGCACGCTGCTCAAGACGCTGGCTGGCCTGCTGCCGTTCACGGGCGAGCTGCAGCTCGACGGGCGCGCGGCATCCCAGCTTGACCGTGCCGAACGCGCGCGCCTAGTGGCCTATGTGCCACAGCATTCGGCGCTAGACGTGGCCCTGCCGGTACGCGACGTGGTGGCGCATGGTCGCTTCGCTCATCGCGACATCTGGGGCCGGCCCGGTCCCCGTGATGAAGGCGCCATCGATCACGCCATGGATCTGACCGACACGCGACGTCTGGCCAGCCGTTCCTTCAATCGCCTGTCGTACGGTGAGCGACGGCTGGTGCTGCTGGCGCGCGCGCTCGCCACGGAAGCGCGCGTGCTGCTGCTCGACGAGCCCACCGCGGCGCTGGACGTAACCCACGCGCTCGGCTTGCTGCACCTGCTGCGCAACCTGGCCGGCCGCGGGGCTCTGGTCATGGTCGCGCTCCATCAACTCAACGAGGCAGCTCAGACGAGCGACCGGGCACTGTTGCTGGCAGGCGGGCGTCTGGTTGCCGTGGGCCCAGCGCCGGAGGTTATCTCTGCCGAGCCCGTGCGCCGAGTCTACGGCGTCGAGATGGTGCCAGCCGCCCAGTTCGGCTTTCGCATGCCGGCGGAGAAAGACCCGGCGCCATGAGCCGCACGACTTTGGGCAATGCATGCGCTTTGGCAGTGGCCATCGTGCTGACCGTTCATCTCGGCCGCAGTCATCGTCGCGACGAAGGCCGCGCAGCGATTCGCGGCCAGAGCCTTCCCGATGCCACCTCCCAACTCGTACCGATGCGCAACTACTCCCGCATCGTATCCACCAACCTAGTCACCGATCGTCTGTTGCTTGAGCTCGCCGAGCCTGACCGCATCCTGGCCTTCAGTCGCGCTGCCAGCGAGCGGCCGCAGGACGGCTATCGCTATCGGGGCAAGCCAATCGTCGACGGCTTCGGACCGGTCGAAGCGCTGATTGCGTTGCGGCCGGACCTGGTGCTCACCAACAGTTTCGGCACGCCGGGGCGCACGGCCAAGCTGCGTTCCGCTGGCATCGAGGTGTTTGATCTGGGCGAATTGCGCGGGGTCGGCAGCTTGGTTAGCGCAGGCAAGACGCTAGGTGAACTGCTCGGGCAACCCGAACGCGGCCAAGACTTCGCGCGCACTTTTGTGCAGCGAATGAACTCCGTCGCGGCCGGGCTCGCGGGCCGTCCGCGCAAGACGGCGCTCTTCCTGTCGATCATCGGCAGTCAGGTACAGGGAGGCACCGCGGGAACCGCGTTGCACGACGTTCTGACCGCAGGCGGCCTGGATGACATCGCGGCTGTGCGGTATCGAGACTGGCCAGCCTATTCATCCGAGCAGCTGTTGGACTTGGCGCCCGATCTGATTGTGACCAAGCAGGGAATGTCAGCGGCGGTCTGTGCCTTTCCGGGCGCCGATCATTTGCTTGCTTGCCACGAGCCCGACCGAATCATCGAGCTTCCCGCCGAGCTGCTCGACGAGCCTGGCCCTGCCATGCTGGAGGCGGCCGAAGCCATCTACCGGCAGGTGTACGGAGAGCAGCGATAGCTAGTCAGCAGCGCGTTTCGATTCTCGGTGATTGGGAATCATATCCCGCTGGGCCGCGCGCGTCTCATCGAGGTACTTGCGGGCCGCCGGCAGATCCGGATCGTTGGCGTCGGCCAGCTTGACAAACTTCTCGCAAGCCACAGCAAAACGCGGGGCGTACGATTCGTCGGTGTGCGAGAGGATCTGGTAAGCCATGCCGAGGTTCTTCCAGACCATCGGCCCCAACTCGAGCTTGCGCACCCTAGGCCATGCAGCGATCCCGAGTTGCTCGTCACCCGCAGCCTTGGCCACAATATCCTCAAGAATAGCCAGCGCCGCCCGCGCAGGATCGGGCGCATCGCCGCGCTCGTGAGCGTAGAGCAGCGCCAGGCGGGCGCGCCCGACTTGGACGTCCAGGACCCGCTGACCGAGGGCCTTCTCCCAAGAATCGTCCGGCGCGCGCAAAGCCGCCGCGACGTCGTAGTCGCCGATCGCCTGGCGATCCCGCGCGACCCATTCTTCGTAGGTGGAAAACGTGCTCGCCCGAACCAGGGAACGAACCAGGCCGTAGACTTCCATCTTGTATCCGTCTTTCCAGCTCTGATCCCAATCATCGAGGTGACCGATGAGGATGAGCGGACGGTTGGGATTTCCGTCGAGTAGCTGCTTTATATTCCAGCCATGTGCCCCATAGAGGCCTTCGGGCAAGTACATGTCGTGATGAGCACGCCGCTTGCGTGCCACGTACCAGGGTTTGGACAAGTAGTCGCTGTCCAAGTCGATGATATCGGGGCGAAACTTCTCCACCTCGTGGAAATAGAAGACAGAGCCCGTCACATCGTCCCCCATCGTCGTCAGCACGATGGCGTTGGCTGGAACCGCAGCCAACGCGGTCGCAACGAAATCTCGATAGACAGAATTGTTCCGTCCGCTTGCCTGCCCGACATTGACAGCGACGCCGATTGCGAAAATCGCCACGGCAGCCGCAGGGACCAAGGGGCTGCGCGCACCCAGGCGTTGCGGCACGCTGGCAAGACCCAATCCGGCGGCAAACGCAAACAACAGATCGGACTCGATGCAAAAGCGGCCGAGGACGCCCAGCAAGAGCGGCCGCGCTGTCGACAGGTTGGACAGAGCACAGAAAGTCGGGCCGTAGAAGCAAATGATGAAAAGGAGGACGACGGTCGCCGCGCGAGTCTGGCGATTCCTGATTCCACGATACAGACCAGTCGCCGCGAGTATGGGACCAACCCAAAGCAGACGGGGAAATGCGCGCCCCCACATGTGCCAAAGCGTTGGGAAGAACGTGCCGTCGGCGACAAAGACTTCCTGCGCGTTGGTCCGGCCCATGCTGAAAGTTCCATAGTCGAGGCGCAGAACATGGGCGATCAAACCGGCGACGCTGGATTGATCTCCCCACGACACGGCCGCCGCTGATGCCGAGGCCGGCATGAGGTAGAGATAGGGGAGCAGGCCCAGCAGCCCGCAGGCGAGCGCAACAGCCACGCCTCTGGCACCGAGGCTACGCCGCGCGACCCACAGCGAGCGCAGCGCCAGCGGCGCTCCGACGAACACGAAGGTGTGGTGGTTGCACATGGCCAGCCCACTGGCAAAGAACAGCGCAATCACGTCGCGACGGAAGCACGACCGTTCGATCCGCACCCAAAGGTGAAGAGCCAAGGCGACGAACATGGCGTTTAGTCCGAAGACCTCCGCGCTCGTCGCATGCGACCAGACCAGTGGGTCCGTGCCAAATAGCGCCGCCGCCAGCAACCCGGCCCAGGCATTGCGCGTCCACGATCGAACCGCGGCGCACAGCAAACCTCCTGCTGCTGCCGTGGACATGGCGGAGAGCAAATTCACTCGCCAGGCCGGCGAGTGTCCGAGGGGAAGCGCAGCGAAGAACCGGGCCAAGAGAGCGAAGACTGGGTAGCCCGATGGATGAGGTACGCCGCCGGTGAGCGCCGCTGCCGTGAGTTCACCGCTATCGCCGCCTGCGACCGAGGGACGCAGCGTAGCGACGTAGAGCGCCGCCAGCACGAGGAAGGCCAGGAGTGGAGCAAGCCGGGCCCACGCGGCCGACTCGTCCGCGACGGCTGAGTTCGGGCCTTCGGCAGCGGCGCGCGTGCCCAGTTTCGGTGCCAGCTTGCGTCTTCTCATGGCCTAGTTCGCGAAGAAACCATGGTTGAAAACCTATGCGACTATCATATCGCGGCCCGCGAGACTGCTACACCGTCGCACTTGGCCTGCTAATCTGACAGATTGAGCGTTGGCACTGCCCATCTCATGCCGACGCCCACTGACAAGAATCATCTGCCGCCTGCTCCTTCCCGCTGGCAGATTGTCTCGCCCAACCGCCTGCGCCCTACCCTGTTCGCGCGGCGAAAGTACTGGGCGCAGCGCTTCGGCGTGGCGCCGGTCTTGCCCATGTCGCGTGCCGAGATGGAGCAACTTGGCTGGGAATGCTGCGACGTCATCTTGGTGACCGGCGACGCCTACGTGGATCACCCAAGCTTCGGCGCCGCGCTGATCGGGCGCGTGTTGGAGGAACAGGGGTTTCGCGTCGGCATCATTGCCCAACCCGACTGGCGTTCGGCAACCGCCTTCGCCTGCTTGGGCCGCCCTGCCCTCATGTTCGGCGTGACCGCCGGGAACATGGACTCGATGGTGAACCTCTTCACGTCGGAAAAACGCCCGCGCAGCGACGACGCGTATTCACCCAACGCCAAGCCTGGCCTGCGCCCCGAGCGCACTGCCACAGTCTACGCGCAACGCTGCCGCGAGGCTTTCCCGGATGTGCCGGTTGTGCTGGGTGGCATAGAGGCCAGCCTGCGCCGGGTCGCCCACTATGACTACTGGTCGGACAAGGTGCGGCGCTCGGTGCTTTTCGATTCCAAGGCCGACCTGCTGGTCTACGGCAACGGCGAGCGCCAGGTGGTCGAGATCGCCCATCGTCTCGCCGCGGGCGAGCCGGTAGCGTCCATCACCGACGTGCGCGGTACGGCGGTGGCCCTGCCGGCCAAGACGCCACGTCCTGACGAGATCGATTGCACGACTATCGGCCGGCGCGCCAACAGCAAGCACCATGGTCACGCGATTCGCCTGCCCAGCTTCGAGGCTGTGGCTGAGGATCCGGTGCTTTACGCCCACGCCTCACGCGTGCTGCATCTCGAATCCAACCCAGGGAACGCACGCGCCTTGCTGCAACGGCACGGTGGCCGCGATCTGTGGGTGAACCCGCCGGCCTTGCCGCTAACCACTGCGGAGTTGGACGCAGTCTACGATCTGCCGTTCTCGCGCCGGCCCCACCCCAGCTATGGCGACTCGCCCATTCCCGCCTATGAAATGATCAAGTGCTCAATCGCCATCATGCGCGGATGTTTCGGCGGCTGCACTTTTTGCTCGCTCACTGAACACGAAGGCCGCATCATCCAAAGCCGTTCACCCGAGTCGGTGTTGCGCGAGATCGAGTCGGTGCGCGCGAAGACGCCGGGGTTCACCGGCGTGATTTCCGACCTGGGCGGCCCTACCGCCAACATGTACCGACTCGCGTGCAAGAACCCCTTGCTCGAAGCCGCGTGTCGGCGACTCTCGTGCCTTTTCCCAGGCATCTGTCCCAATCTCGACTCCAACCACGGCCCTCTCATTGATCTTTACCGCCAGGCGCGCCATGCGCCAGGGGTGAAGAAGATCACCATCGGCTCAGGGGTGCGCTACGACCTGGCGCTGGTCTCGCCCGCATACATCGAGGAACTGGTCAGGCACCACGTGGGCGGCTACCTCAAGGTCGCGCCAGAGCACAGCGAGCCCGAGCCGCTGGCAAAAATGTGCAAGCCTGGCATCGCCGCTTTCGATCGATTTCGCGCCCTGTTTGAAAACTATTCGCGCCAGGCGGGAAAGAAGCAGTATCTCATTCCCTATTTCATCGCCGCGCATCCGGGCACATCGGTGCGCGACATGGTGGCGCTGGCACTCTGGTGCAAGCACAACGATTTTCGGCCCGACCAGGTGCAGGCCTTTCTGCCCACGCCTATGGCCGTGGCCACGGTCATGTACCATTCCGGCAAGAATCCCTTGCGGCCCTTGCACCGCCGCGGCGGGGAACAAGTCTGCGTGGCACGCGGTGAGAAGGAGCGCCGGCTGCACAAGGCGTTTCTGCGCTACCACGATCCCGAGAACTGGCCGTCGCTGCGCGCTGCCCTTTCCCACGTGGGCCGGGGCGACCTCATCGGCCACGGCCGGGACTGCCTGGTTCCCCCAGACCGCCATGAAACGCGCGTAGTCGGTCCTTCCGCTAGCAAGCCACGAAGAGCGCCCGTTTCTTCCAAGACCCGTCGGAGATAGAGCGGCGTCCAGTACAATCGCGCGCGTGCGCGCAGAATCTGTGCGGCGGCTTCGCCGTGGCGATCCCATTGCCAACTTTTGCGAACGACAAATGCCACGCCTTCGTCGCGAGTGGGGGGACTTGCGTGGCTACGCCCTCGCAGGTTGGCGACGAGGACCGCGCGTGTAACCCGGCAACCGATTTCTGTGGCAGCGGCAAGACATGTGAGCCGCGCAAGACAAACGGCGGTTCCTGTGTTCAGTCGCGTGAGTGCACGAGCAATAGCTGCGTAGGTCCGGACGGTGGGGCAGCCTGTGTTCCGCCTAGCTCGTGCACATACGAACCATCTGCCTTCTACCTGCCGTCGGCTGGCTGTTCCATGTCGCCGACACGGGCAGGCGGTAAGGGTACCTTCGCCCAGCTTGTCGGCGTGGTCGACGGAGTCTTGTTCTGCGTGCGTCGCCGTCGGCGGAAGGATAGTGCCGCAGTTTCTAGGTAAGGAGATCTCAAGGACGCCCAACCGCTGGAAGGCCGCCCGTGAAGCCGCTGCTGCCGCAGCGGCCAGCTGGTCGCGGCCCTGTGCATGAAGGCACAGCAAATACTCCGAAGATTTCGCCGTGCTTGCAGTTGCGCAAACAAGCCTACAGAATGCGTTGGCGCGCAGGTGTGCGCAAGAGTTCCAGGATTATCTGGTTCACGAGTGGGCGAAACAAGCAAAGGACGTTCATGAATTTCAAATCGCAGGCATCCCTCGCACGCATAAGCGCCATGTTGATCCTGTCGGCAGCAGGCACGCTCTCCTACGGCTGCAAGTCCGCCGGAAAGGATGCCGCCGCCAAGAGCACGGGCAGCGCACCCCAGGTTGCGTCCGGCCCTTGTTCCGAGTTCATCAAGGCCATCTGCGACAAGGCCGGCAAGGACTCGGCCACGTGCAAAGACGTCACGTCTGCGGCGGAGTTCCTGTCTCCGGATGCCTGCAAGGCCGCCGGCAAAGACACCAAGTACGCCCTGGAAAAGCTTGCGGATCAGCGCAAGGTCTGCGATCAGCTGACCACTCGTCTTTGCAAGGATATTGGCGACAGCTCACAAACTTGCCAGATGGTCAAAACCCAGACCAAGACCTTCCCACCCGATCGCTGCACCTCGATGATCGAGCACTACGCCGAGGTGCTTGCTGATCTCAAGCGCATGGATGCGGCCAACCAACCACTAAACGCCACATTGCAGGCGACGCTGGCCAAGGGCGATGCGCCTTCGTTCGGCCCGGCCGACGCCAAGGTGACCCTGGTGGAGTTCTCCGATTTTCAGTGCCCGTATTGCTCGAAGGCAGCGCAGGTCACACAGAAGATCAAGGACAAGTACAGCAAGCAGGTCCACTTCGTCTTTCGTCAGTTTCCTCTTTCCTTCCACGACAAGGCCCATGGCGCCGCCGAGGCAGGGATGGCCGCGAATGCCCAGGGCAAGTTCTGGCAGATGCACGACCTTATGTTCGCGAACCAGGGCGCGCTTGATCGTGAGTCGCTTGACAAGTACGCGAAGCAATCCGGCCTCAACCTCGCGACTTTCAAGAAGGCCATGGATTCCAAGCAGTACCTGGCTGCCGTCGACGCCGACGTCAAGCTCGGGGGCGAAGCCGCAGTGAACGGAACGCCGTCGTTGTTCCTCAACGGCGCCCGCGTGCAGGATCCGACCAACTTCGATGCCGTGTCAGGGATGATTGAAGCGGCGCTCAAGAAATAGTCCCCGCTGGGCCTCGGCACGGTCGCAACAATCTGGTCGCATCGGCGTGGTCGCCGCCTATACTGCGCGGCCATGATCCTGAATCGCCGCCGTCTGCTGTGCGTCTCGCTGGCCACCCTGGCATTGGGATGCGGTGGTCTCAACATGCAGATGGTGGATCGCTCCGCGCAGAGACCGTCAAACATCGCGGTGTACTTCACCGTCGACACCACGCGAGGCGATCCGGTGCCGGACCTAACCCCCGCGGACTTCCACATCTACGAGGACGGCCGCCCCGTGTCGCTCTATGAAAGCAGGCAAACCATCCTTCAGCCTGAGGTGGTGGCCGCGCGCTACACCCTTCTACTGGTGGACATGAGCGGCTCGGTGGTCAGTTCGCCCGAAGTGAACCGTCTGGTCGAGGCTGCCGCCAAGTTTTCGAAGCGGGTCGGAGCGTCGCAGAAGTTGGCGGTGTACGCCTTCGACGGCAGCCCGCACATCACACCCATCGTCGGATTTGGCGCGCCCAGCGCCGAGGCCGCAATCAACAGTCTGGCCTGGTACCGGCCCAAGGACCCGTCGACCAACCTGAACGGCGCGGTGGTGGACGCCATCAAGGTTCTCGAACATCAAATGGACCACGCCAGCGCGCCCCTGCGTTTCGGCACCCTGGTGGTATTCACCGACGGCACCGACCGCGCGGGCCGAGTCAAGGACCAGGCTCTGCGCGAGGCAGTTGCCGGGGCCACGGTTGACGTCTACGCGATCGCCGTGGGTGGTGAGGTGAACGAGACCGAGGTGCGCGCCATCGGCCGGTCCGGCACCTTCGCCTCGAAGAACCCGCAGGACGTCGCGCGCGGCTTCGAGGAAATCGCCCGGCGCATCGAGGGGTTCACCCGCCGCTACTATTTACTGTCGTACTGTTCGCCTGCTCGCGCCGGACAACACCAAGTCGAGATCCGGGCGGTCAAGGGTGCCCTGAGCGGCCGCCTGACCTATGACTTCAAGGCCGATGGCTTTGGCCCCAACTGCGATCCCAACCAGAAGCCCGCCTTCGACGTGCATCACCCCCGCGTGCTGCGCACATCACGGCGAGAGGGAAAGTAGTTAGCTGGTTTCACCACAGAGCGCACAGAGAACACAGGGGTCGGAAGGGAAGAAGGGTGTTAGACCGGACAGAATCCAAACCTTCCCTTTCCGGTCCGTCTCTGTGGCCTCTGTGCTCTCTGTGGTGAATAACTAGGTCTTCCGCTTGCCCCGGCGGTGGCGGACCAGCAACAGCACCAGAAGCGCAATCGCAACAAGGACCAGCACGCCAGCCATGGGTGTGCCGCGCATCAGTTTCGTGACTTCCAACGTGCCCCGCAAAATCTGGACGACAAGGCGCACCAGAATCGCACCGAAGCGAATGGCCAGCGGCACCATCAAAAACAGCGCAACGATCTGCAGCCAGCGAATCTGCTTGCGCGTCAGCGAAGCCGGGGCCGTCGCATACGCCTGGCCGCTGCCCGTCGCAAAACTCTGACCACTGTCGTAAACCGCCCGGCGCGCGGGATCCGAGAGGATCTCGTAGGCCCGGTTGATGGAGACCAGTTTTTCGCTGGCCAAGTCTTCCAAAGGATTGCCCTGGTATCGGTCGGGATGGTACTTCGCCACCAGGGCATGGTAGGCAGCGCGAATTTCCGAATCGGAGGCAGTGCGCGCGACACCTAGAACGAAATATGGATCGGGTTCCGCCTTGGGCGTCATCGGGTGGGAACCACTGCCTTGCCAGTTCCGACGGCGCTCTGCGACTGCAGGTAGCGGAACACATCCGTGCTGGTGGACAAGACCAGCCAACTCTCTTTGTCGATCGTGCTGTGATAGGTCTCCATCGTCTTGAGAAAACGGTAGAGTTCGCGATTGCGGTTGTAGGCATCGGCGTAGATCGAGGTGGCCTCCGCATCACCGCGCCCCATGATTTCCTGGGTCTTGCGATAGGCCTCGGACTCGATCACTTTCAGTTCGCGTTCCTTCTTGCCGCGCACCTCGGCACTCTTGCCTTGGCCCTCGGAACGATGGCGGTCGGCTATGCGCTTGCGCTCGGAAATCATGCGGTCGAAGACCTTGGCCTGCACGCTCTCGATATAGTTGACCCGCTGGATCTGCACGTCGACCAGCTCGATGCCGTAGTCAGGCACCACGTGAGAAACCCGTTCCAGGATCAGCCGCGTGATCTTGTCCCGCCCCAGCTCGACCTGCCGCATGGACTCGGCCTCCATGATGTCTTCCGCCTCTTCGCCCTTCTCGAAGGCGCGGTTGGTGGTGCGCACGACTTCGATGAGATCGTGACTGGCGATCACATTGCGGGTCTCGCCGTCGATGATGTCGTCCAGCCGCGACTGCGCCCGGCGCTCGTCACGCAAGCGCTGGAAGAACAGCAACGGGTTGGCGATGCGCCAGCGCGCGTAGGTTTCCACGCCGATGTACTTCTTGTCGCGCGTGGGAACCTGGTTGGCGTTGCCGTTCCATTCCAGCCAGCGCTTGTCGAACACGTTGGCTTCCTGGGCAAACGGCGCCTTCACGTGCAGACCGGCGTCGGTGACCGCTTCCCCAATGGGCTCGCCGAACTGAGTGATGATGACCTGTTCGGTTTCGGAAACCGAGTACAGGGCAGAAGACAGTGTGGCCAGCCCCAGCACCGCAAAGGCGCCGACAATGATCATCGAACGGCGGCTCATGGCTTGCCCTCCTGGACCGGGCCGAGAGGAAACATGGGCAAGATGCCTTTGGCCTTTTCGTCGAAGATCAGTTTCTTGCCGGCCGCGGGCAAGACCGCTGCCAGGGTCTCAAGATAGATGCGAGTGCGCGTGACCTCGGGGGCTTTGCGGTATTGCTCTTCCAGCGCATTGAAGCGCTGGGCGTCGCCCTTGGCCCGATTCACGCGGTCGATGGCGTAGCCCTCGGCTGCCTGGATCTTTTGTTCAGCGAGACCTCGCGCACGCGGGATCTCCTGGTTGTACTCGGCCCAGGCCTCGTTGATGGCGCGCTCGCGTTCCTGGATGGCCTGGTTCACGGCGTTGAAAGACGGCTTCACCGCATCGGGGGGATCCACATTTTGCAAGATGAGTTGCTGAACCGAAATACCGTTGTCGTACAGCTTGCACAGGTGCGAGAGCAATTCCTTGGCTTTGGCGGCAATGGCCTCGCGCCCTACCGTGAGAAGCTCAGTCACGCTGTGATCGCCGACCACGGTGCGCATTGACGCCTCGGTCATGAGGCGGAATGTCTCCTCCACGTCGCGCATGCGGAAAAGGTACTTGTATGGATCCGAGATCTTGTATTGCACGATCCACTCGACCGTGGCCACGTTGAGATCCCCGGTCAGCATGACCGACTCGGCCTGGGTCTTCTCGTCCTTGTGAAACGAACTTTGGATGTCGGCGTTGGCGGTGCGGAAGCCAAACTCCTGCTTGAGCTGGCGCTGCACCGGCACCTTCTGCACCTGTTCGATGCCAAAGGGGAACTTGGCGTGCGGACCGGGATTGCAGGTGCGCACGAAACGTCCGAAGCGCGTCACCAGGCCGACCTCGTCGGGCTCGACCTGGTAGTACGCGCCGTAAAGCGCCGCGAATGCGACGATCGCCAGCGCGACCAAAGTCAAAGGCTTGCGCGATTTGCGCAGCCTGGCTCCTGTCTCGCGCGCGAGACGGGAGAATTCATCCGGATCGAACCCAACACCCTGGCTTGCCATGCCACCTTCTCGCAGAGTCCCGGGGAAAACTCAACCGATCAGAGCCCGTCGGTGGAAACCGCGCCAGTGTCTACCGCCTCGAAATCACTGCCGTGGACCTTCTTCAGGTTCGACACCAGATCGTCCATGTAATCGGCCCAGCCTTCGTTGCACTCGCCGCTGATGTACCAGTTGCTGCCATTGTCGGCCAGGATGATGCCGTATTTCTTCATCGCGGTCAGGATGACCAGAGTCGGTCCGCTGAACGAACTTGTGTCAAACGACGCCTTCAGCCGAAGACGCAGCCCCATCGGCGGCAGCGAGGCGTTGGAATTGCCGGCAGCATGTGTCGCCGGGTGGATGTAGCCCTGGTACGACTTCTGAACGGTGAATCTGATGGCGTGGCGAATCTCGCCGGCCATGACTTCATCGTAGCGCACCAGTCCCGGAAGTATGGGCAGCCCGGCCGCGTCGGCCGAGGTCCACCCGGCGGTCCGTAGCGTGTCCGATCCGAGGTGAAAGATCGCGCCGTTCGACGCTGTCCAGCCCGAGCTGCCCGTGGGGTTCTGCGCGTTGTATAGCTCATAGAGCGTGCAATTGTTGGGCGCGCCCGCGGTGTCTATGTAGAGCACATGCCGGTCGCTGCCCGGATCGGCGGTGGGGCCGCCTTCGATGGGCGCAGTGAGTGGGATCGGATAGAGGAATTGGGTGGTTCCGGCAGGACAGTAGTCGCTCTCGGTAGCACCATAGTCGACGTTCCAGGTCATCGGCTGCGGCGTGGCGCCAGTGCCGGGCAAGAACGGAATGCCATACTCCTCGGTCACCGTGCCCCAGTCGGGACGAAAGCCGCTGGATGACGACATGTTGGCCAGGTAGGTCGCGCTGTTGGCATTGAGTGGATAGGCCGAGATGTCCGTATTCCACGGATTGTCGGCGGGAAAGATGTTGCAGCCGTTGATGGCCGGCACATTGCCCGGGTTGCTGGTACCCGTGTTCCAGCCCGTCGCACCGCCGCTGCCGGCCCCGCCCGAGCTATTCGCGGCACCCGTGTTCCAGCCCGTCGCACCGCCGCTGCCGGCCCCGCCCGAGCTATTCGCGGCACCCGTGTTCCAGCCCGTCGCACCGCCGCTGCCGGCCCCGCCCGAGCTATTCGTGCCCCCTGGCGAAGACACCTGCCCGCCCGTGCCCGAAGGCGCACTCGCCGTGCTCCCTCCGCAAGAGAGAACGAGACTTGACAACAGCAAACCCAGAACCTTCGATGGCTGAAGTCTACGCATCACTTCCCCTTTCGCGTTCCGATCCGTCACGATCGAGCACGATAGTTTACTCCAACCGCCTGAGCAGATCACGGTCCAGGTCAGGGCACGGGGCCGGCGGACGTGTAGATGTAGCCCGGGTTGCCCACAGCGACGAGCTTCGTGCCATCAGTCGACGACGCCACCGCCTGCCAGCACTGCGACGGGCTGCCCGGCTGCTGCGTCCAGGTCGCCCCGGAATCCGTCGACGTGTAGATAGGTCCACCGCTGGCATTCGCATCGCAGACCGCGGCGGTCAGATTCATGCCGTCCGCTGACGACGCCACGGCCTGCCAGTTCTGCGCGGTGCCTGTCTGCGTCCAGGTCGCACCCGAATCTTTCGACGTGTAGACGTAGCCGGAGTAGACCGTGGCGACCAGGTTCTTGCCATCCACTGAAGACGCCACTGCGCCCCATGCCTGCGAACTCAGCGCGGTGCCTGTCTGCGTCCAAGTCGCACCCGAATCCTTCGACGTGTAGATGTAGCCGCCACTGACCACAGCGACGAGGTTCTCGCCATCCGCCGAAGACGCCACTGTGTTCCAGTCCTGCTGGGTTCCTGTCTGCGTCCAGGTCGCACCGGAATCCTTCGACGTGTAGATATAGCCAACGCTAACTGCGACGAGCTTCGTCCCGTCCGCTGACGACGCCACTGACGTCCAGTACTGCGAAGTGCCTGTCTGCGTCCAGGTCGCACCGGAATCTTTCGACATGTAGATGTAGCCGTCATTGACCACGGCGACCAGGTTCTTGCCATCCGCTGATGACGCCACTGACGTCCAGTACTGCGAAGTGCCCGTCTGCGTCCAGGTCGCGCCGGAATCTTTCGACGTATAAATGTAGCCGTCACTGACCACAGCGACGAGGTTCTTGCCATCCGCCGACGACGCCACCGCCTGCCAGCTTCCTGACCAGCTCGGCGAACTGTCCGGCGTCCAGGTCGCACCCGAGTCCTTCGACGTGTAGACAAAGCCGTGGTCGACCACGGCGACGAGCTTCGTCCCGTCCGCTGAAGACGCCACTGCGGCCCAATCCTGCGAGCCCAACCAGGCCCCGGTCTGAGTCCAATGCGCCCCTGAGTCTCCTGAGGTGTAGATGTAGTCGCCGTGGGCCACGGCGACGAGCTTTGTCCCATCCGCTGAAGACGCCACTGCTTGCCATGTCTGCAAGATTCCTGTCTGCGTCCAGGTCGCACCCGAGTCCTTCGACGTATAGGTGCCGCCGCCCCAGACCACGGCGACCAGGTTCCTGCCATCCGCTGACGACGCCACCGCCTGCCACCACTGTTGGGTTCCTGTCGGCGTCCAGGTCGCACCCGAATCTTTCGACGTGTAGATGTAGCCTTCGTAGGCCGCGGCGACGAGCTTCGTCCCGTCCGCTGACGACGCCACCGCCTGCCACGACTGCTGGGTTCCTGTCGGCGTCCAGGTCGCACCCGAATCCTTCGAAGTGTAGATGTAGTCGCCCAAGGCCGCGGCGACCAGCTTTGTCCCGTCCGCCGACGACGCCACTGCCTGCCATGTCTGCGAAATTCCTGTCGGCGTCCAGGTCGCACCCGAATCCTTCGACGTATAGATGTAGTCTTCGTAGACACCGGCGACGAGCTTCGTCCCATCCGATGACGACGCCAAGACCGTCCAGCCCTGCGTGCCCAGCGACTGCGTCCAGGTCGCACCAACGTCCGCCGAGACGTAGATATTGTCGCTGCCTCCGGCGACGATTTTCGTCCCGTCCGCTGACGACGCCACTGAGGTCCAGTAGCTGGTCGGTGACACGGTGGCCTTGGTCCACACCACCCCGGCCCTGGGAGCGCACCCGTCGGCGCCATCGTGGTCGCACCCGCCATCGCCTGAATCGATTGCATCGGCAGCGCTGTCCTCGGCCATTTCCCTCGGAGAATCCGCAGCGCTCAAATCGGCGACCGGCGCGTCCAGAATGCCGCCATCGCGTGCATCCAGCAGGGACGGCCTGTCCGCGAAACCATCGGCGACGGCCGAGTCGGCGACTGACGCTTCCATCACGCTGCTATCTGGTTTGCCAGAGGGCATGTCCACGGGCGCATCCGGCGGAGTGGGCTGATCCGGGCTCGCCACGTCGCGGGCGCTATCGCGAACTGCACTTTCCGCGACAGGCAAGTCCCCCACCCCGCTATCAAATCTACTGGGGCCGATGTCGGCGACGCCAGCCGTGTCACTCACGGCGCCTCGCGCGTCTGCACTGCCGCCAAGATGCTCGACCGATGCGTCCTTGGGTTGCAGCGAAGTCCTGCCGCAACCAAGAATCGCAAGCGCAACGGCCAATAGTTCACGTCGATTTCTCTTCATGGTGATTCCTGTCGGCCGCAACATAGCGAGAAGCCGCCGCAATTCCCACCCGCAAGTCAGAGGTCAGGGCACGGGGCCAGAGGAGATGTAGATGTGGCCAGGATTGGCCCCGGCGATTAGTTTCGTACCGTCAGAAGACGACGCTACACAAAACCAGTTCTGCGAACCGCTGCCCGTCTGCTGCGTCCAGTTCGCACCGTAGTCCGTCGACGTGTAGATGAAATCACCGTAGGCCGCGGCGATCAGATTCCTGCCGTCCGCTGACGATGCCACCGACTGCCAGTTCTGTGAGGTGCCCGTCGGTGTCCAGGTCGCACCGGAATCCGTCGACGTGTAGATGTAGCCACCGTAAACCACGGCAACCAACTTCGTCCCGTCTGCTGACGACGCCACTGACTGCCAGGGCTGTGAAGTGCCTGTCGGTGTCCAGGTCGCACCGGAATCCGTCGACGTGTAGATGGAACCACCGTAAACCACGGCAACCAACTTCGTCCCGTCTGCTGACGACGCCACCGACTGCCAGACCTGCGAGATGCCTATTTGCGTCCAGGTCGCTCCGGAGTCCACAGACGTGTAGATGCAGCCGGCCTGGCCGCTTGCCGCAGCAACCACGCCGACGAGCTTCGTCCCGTCTGCTGACGACGCCACTGACTGCCAGGGCTGCCCAATGGGGGTCTTCTGCCCCCAGCTCGCTCCGGAGTTTGTCGACGCGAAGATTTTCCCGTCCTGGGTAACAGCGACGAGCTTCGTCCCGTCTGCTGACGACGCCAGCGACTGCCAGTACTGCCAAGTGCCAGTCTGGCTCCAGATCGCCCCTGAGTCCGTCGACCAGTATATGTAGCCTGGAGACGTCACGGCGACGAGCGTGCTACCGTCCGCTGACGACGCCAGCGATTGCCACGGGAGTGACAAGTCCTGCGGAGTCTTCTGGACCCAGGTCGCCCCGGAATCCTTCGAAGTGTAGACGTAGTCTTGGCTGACCGAAGCGATGAGCTTTGTGCCGTCCGCCGACGATGCCACCGATACCGGACCCAGCCAGACGATCGATGCGACTGTCTCGACCCAGGTCGCTCCAGCATCGGTAGATATGTGCAGGTGCCCACCTGGGGCCACAGCGATGAGCCTCGTGCCGTCGGCTGACGACGCCACTGACTGCCAGTCCTGCGAAGTGCCAGTCTGGCTCCACGTCGCCCCTGAGTCCTGCGACCTGTAGATGTACCCGCCGTGGACCACAGCGACAAGTTTAGTGCCGTCTGTTGACGACGCCACCGACTGCCAGGTCTGCAAAGTGCCGGTCTGACTCCACGTCGCACCAGAATCTTTCGACGTGTAGATGTACCCGTCCCCGACCGCGGCGACGAGCTTCGTGCCATCCGCTGACGACGCAACGGACTGCCAGGTCTGCAAAGTGCCGGTCTGACTCCACGTCGCACCAGAGTCTTTCGACGTGTAGATGTACCCGTCCCCGACCGCGGCGACGAGCTTCGCGCCATCTGCTGACGACGCAACGGACGCCCAATTCTGCGGTGTGCCTGTCTGGCTCCAGGTCACCCCAGCGTCCATCGATTCGTAAATGTACCCTGAAACGGTCGCGGCGAGCAGCTTCGTGCCGTCCGCTGACGACGCAACGGACGCCCAGCGCCACGCCCCCATCCACGAGCTTGTCTTCGTCCAGGTCGCCCCGGAATCCCCTGACGTGTAGATGAAGCCGCCGCCGCCTGCGGCGACGAGTTTCGTGCCATCCGCTGACGATGCCACTGACCACCAAGCGCTTGTCGGTGCGACGCTGGCCTTGGTCCACTCCACCCCGGCCATGGGAGCGCACCCGTCGGCGCCATCATGGTCGCAACCGCCATCGTCTGAACCGACCGAATCAACAGCGCTGTCTTCAATCAGGTCGCTGGAAGAATCCGCCGTGACCGAGTCTCTCGCTGGCGCATCCGCTGCGCCGCTGTCCCGTGCATCCACCGGGGACGGCCTGTCCGCGAAACC